>Ga0224722_1000071_pt1 | contig 55976 bp, 43 predicted proteins | sample Balambano_FR1_Me_FD_161646 | JGI IMG/M metagenome (GOLD analysis project Ga0224722, IMG submission 161646) | Freshwater sediment microbial communities from Lake Towuti, South Sulawesi, Indonesia - Balambano_FR1_MetaG | ecosystem: Environmental > Aquatic > Freshwater > Lake > Sediment | place...
CGCCCGCGTCGGGCACGGCCACGTAGCGCTCCGGCTCGCCCTCGCTAAAGGTCAACAGCACCTCGGTGGTGGGCGAGACGAAATTGGACGCGCGGATGAGCACCGGCTGATTGTCTGCCGTCGTCGCGCTCAGGCGATAGCCGGGGGTGATTTGGCGCAAGGCAATGGCGATGCCGTTGACCGAAGCGACCTGCCCTGGGGCCAGCGTCATCTGGGCGTCGGCGGGCTGCACCACCAGTTGCATCGTCGCGCCGTCGTCGCCGTCGCCGGCCAGCGTCACCTCGTGCTCCGGATGGATGAGCGTGGGCACGCCTGCCACCACGGCCCGGTTAATCGCTTCCCACCCCAGCAACACGTTCATCAGCAACCCAGCGATGACGATGAGCAGCCCGGCGTGCATGACAATGGACAGCGCCTCGGCCCACGGTGACCGGTCGGCCGTGAGCACATCCTCACCGGGCTGGGCCACGCGATAGCGCTGCTGACGTAGCGCCATCGCCATGCCGTCCAATGGCGGCGCGTCGAGCATGACGCGGATGCGCGGCTCATCACGCACTGCCCCGGCGTGGGCAAGGGTGCGGGCGGCAACCAAACGTGAGACGCGGTCCGTCAGGCGCAGTGCCGTGACTGTGGCCAATGCCACCAGCGCGATGCGCCACCAGGCCGTTTGCGCCACGCTGCTCAACCCCAGCGCAAACAAGGGTTCGAACAGCGCGCCCTCGCGCAGCTTGGCGTCTGCCTCCCAGCGGCTGTAGGCCACGGGGTCGGCCGTGCCGGCGGCGGGCGATTGCGGCAACGCCAGGGCTGCGATCGCGCCAACGGCGACGATGAAACACAGGGCAATCATCACTGCATCGCTGGTCAGGAATTGCCAGAGCGAGCGCCAGAAGTCGCGCTGCTCGATCGGATCGGCCAGGGTGGTCATTAGAGAAAACTAAAGCCTGTTTCATTCGCGGCTAACGTCATATGCGGATACTGCTGTGCTGAAATATCTATCGCGATGCGCGTGCGAATGGCAAGCGTTGCGATTATAGAGTTCAAGTTCAAAGGAATTACGCATGTTGAATAAACGTCTCATCGCAGCAACCGCAGTCATGGTTGTCCTCGCCACCGGGTGCTCGTCGTTGCCCGTGATCGGCGGTCTTTTTGGTAACGACGTTCCAAGCACTGGCGCGGCCACGGGCGACACGACGACTGCCACCAGCGCGGGCACAGTGGATGTAGCAAACAGGCCGGCTGCGCCGCAGCCCACGCCGACGGCCATCCCGACTGAAGCCCGCGCCCAGTTCGACGAGGACGAGATGGTGCTCGTCAACTTGTATGAACGGGTGAACCCCGCCGTTGTGTCCATCCAGAACGAGCAAACCACGCGCAGCGGCGTGGATCAGGCCGCTGGGCAAGGCTCGGGCTTCGTGATCTCGGCCGATGGCTACATCGTGACCAACAACCATGTGGTCGAGGATGCCGATGGGGTGAAGGTGGTATTCGCCGATGGCTCGTTTGAGACGGCCGAAATCGTCGGCACGGATCGCTATAGCGACCTGGCCCTGTTGAAGGTCAACAAGACGGATCTGCCCTTTGTCGAACTGGCGGATTCCGATCAGGCCAAGGTCGGCCAGCGGGTCATCGCCATTGGCAACCCGTTCGGCCTGGATGGGACGATGACGCTGGGCATCATCAGTGCCAAGGGCCGGTCGCTGCCCGAGGCGGCGCGCGACGGCGGCAACTTCAGCAACCCCGACATTATTCAGACCGACGCGGCCATCAACCCCGGCAACTCCGGTGGGCCGCTGCTGGATAGCAAGGGCCGCGTGGTGGGTGTGAACACGGCCATCCGCACGAGCAACGACAACGGCGCCGGCCAGCCATCGAACAGCGGCATTGGCTTCGTCGTGCCGTCCAACACAGTCAAGCGCGTGGTGGAGGCGCTGCGCGAAGAAGGCCGCGTGCGCTATCCCTATCTGGGCATCCAGGGCAACATCCCGCTCAGCATGGCGGCCAACAGCGCGGAATTACCGGTGAAGGTGGGCGTGATGGCGGCTGGCGTGGTGCAGGGCGGCCCGGTGGCCCGCGCAGGCTTGCGCCCGGCAGAAGCGAACACGCGCACTGGCGCTGTCTCGCGCGTGGGTGACATCATCGTCGCCTTCAACGGCCGGCCGGTGAAGGACTACGACAGCCTGATCGCGATGTTGGTCAGCTCATCCAAGCCGGGCGACACAATAACGCTACGCGTTTGGCGCGACGACAAGGAAGTTGATCTTCAGGTCCAGTTGGCCGAGCGGCCGAACTAACGCAACTCGCCGAAGCAACGTGTAGAGCGCGGGGTCAGCATTCGCTGGCCCCGCGCTTTTTTCGAATCAATAGACGTTATCTGAAATAGAGATTTCCGCCGGTAGGGGCGAAGCATTCGCCCGCGACATGTAGCAAACGCAAGCTCTGGCAGCGAATGCTTCGCCCCTGCGACAATGCGAATTGTTATTTCAGATAACGTTCAATAAATCGGCCGGGGCACGAACGCCAAGGCCAGCACGATGACCGAGGCGATGACCAGCGCGTAATCACCCCGGCGCAGCTTGACCGCTTCGTTTAACGGCGAGGGATGGTTGCGCCCAAACAGAAAGAGCAACACCACCCACGCCAACCACGATGTGGATAGCAGCGACAGACCGGCCATCACGGCGATCATGGCATAGGACACATATTTGGCGCGTGGGCCGAGCAGGGCATAGGCGATGTGTCCGCCGTCGAGCTGACCGGCCGGGATGAGGTTGATGCCGGTGATGAGCAGGCCGATCCATGCGCCGAAGCCGATGGGGTGCAGCGTGACCAACGCATCGGGCCGGCCAAAGCGCAAGGCCGTCACCACCAGCGTGAGCAACGAGTCGCCAAAGAACAGCGCGCCTTCGGGGATGACTGGGTTGAGCTCGGCGCTGGAGAGCGCAAAGCCGAGGATGAGCAGCGGCACAGCCACGATGAATCCGGCCAACGGCCCGGCGGCGGCGATTTCCAGCAGCGTGCGGCGATTCTCAAACGGCTCGCGCTGCACGATCACTGCACCCATCGTCCCGAACGTGCCGGGTAACGGCAATGGAATAAAGTAGGGCAAGGAAACTTTGGCCCCGCGCTTCCGGCCGACCAGATAGTGGCCGGCCTCGTGCGTGACCAAGATGCCCAGCAACGAGCCTGCAAACATCAACCCGGCGCCAATGTCGAGCGTCTCGCCGTTGAAGGCCCCGGCAAAGATGACGCAGATGACTGTGACGGCAAACAGCAACACATTGAAGACCGGGTCTTGTGGCGCGGCGCGGGCCACTACGCCGGGCACGATGACCAGCTTGTAGCGCTGGCCGTCGGGATGCAAATACGGCGTGTAGCCCAACGGCTCTATGCGCTGGCGGATGGGGCGATAGGCGTCCTCCGGCGCGCGTTTGAGCGCTCCGCGCAGCTCGATCTCGCCACTGGGCAGAAACGAATACGCCTCGACCACCATCTCGTCGCCGACGGCCGTGCGCAGGTTGGCGATAAGTTCAAGCCGGTCTACGCGCGGTGGCGGGACGGAGAGCGGATGCGGCTTGCTCACGCGTTCGCAGCTGCAGAGATAGTTGTTGCGTAGCGCTGCGCCAGCTTCTTCACCACGGCGGCGATGCTGAGCAGCCCCTGGCCCTTGCCCATCGAAATGTTCTTGCCGTATAGCGTGGGCACCAGGTCTTCGATGGGCATGGATGCGATCTCGTTGGCGCTGAGGCCGTTGATAGTCGCATCGAGCACAGCCGAGAGTGCGCGCGCCGACACGCCGAACGGGTTTTCGACGGCGAAGTGAAACTTCAGCCGGGGCGAGCCATCGGGCGCTGCCCCGTCCAGCCGTTCCACAAACACATATGAATCCGACTCGCAATGCGGCACCTGATTTGCGAGCGGATAGGGCCGGGTTGAGATGTGTTCCGGCACACCTGCGAACTGATCGGAATACTCGATCAGCATTTGATTGCGTTCGCCCGGATTTTCCGCGAAGATTTCAAGCACTTCGCGCAATTTGTCCGGATAACGGGAGAAATCAGACATGCGGCAACTATAGCGCAGCGTGTGCCGTAACTATCCCCTCAGGCGGGTGTTTGCCAAGTCAAGCAGGCTATCGCCAAGGGCAGCCCGTGTCCGCGATAGCAGACGGAGCAAAACCGTGTCAGGTAACCATCATTCACATCGCGTCGTCATCACCGGCATGGGTGCGGTCACACCGTTGGGCCACACCGTGCAAGCCCTGTGGGACGCCGTGATCGCCGGCCAATCCGGCGCGGGGTTTATCACCCTGTTCGACCATTCGCAGATTGACGTGCACATCGCCGCCGAGGTCAAGGGATTCGACCCGGCAGCGCACTTCGGCGTAAAGGACGCCCGCCGCCTGGATCGCGTGTCGCAGTTGGCGTTGGTCGCCGCCAAACAGGCGCTGGACGATGCCAGGTTCGTCGTCACCGACGACAACGCCTACGACATGGCCGTGATCATCGGCAGCGGCATCGGCGGCGTGACCACGCTGCTGAACGAGCACGAAGTGATGTTCACCAAGGGCCACAAGCGCATCAGCCCATTCACTGTGCCGATGATGCTGCCCGATACGGCCACCGGCCAGATCGCGATTCAGTTTGGCATTCGTGGGCCGAACCTGTGCATCGTCACGGCCTGCGCCAGCGGCGTGAACGCGCTAGGCGAGGCGTTCGAGATGATCCGCGCCGGGCGCGTCTCGGCCGCGCTCACGGGTGGATGCGAAGCGCCGATCAACCCGTTCAGCATGTCGGCCTTCAACAACATGGGCGCGCTGTCGTCTTACAACGATGACCCGCAACACGCCTGCCGGCCGTTCGACAAGATGCGCACCGGTTTCGTCACTGGCGAAGGCGCGGGCATGCTCGTGGTCGAATCGCTGGAGCACGCCCAGGCCCGCGGTGCGCACATCTATGCCGAGGTGGCGGGTTACGGTTGCACCGATGACGCGCATCACATCACTGCGCCCGACGTGAAAGGCCCGGCCATGGCCATGCGGATGGCCTTGCGCCAGGCCGGCCTCGTCCCCACGCAGATTGATTACATCAACGCGCACGGCACCAGCACGCAACTGAACGACGCCAACGAGACGCGGGCGATCAAAGAGGTGTTTGGCGAAGTGGCTTACGATGTGAACGTCAGCTCGACCAAGTCCATGACCGCGCATTCGTTTGGGGCCATCGGGGCGATCGAGTCCATCATCTGCACCAAGGCCATCAACGATGGCATCATCCCGCCCACCATCAACTACAGCATGCCCGACCCGGAATGTGACTTGAACTACACGCCCAACGTGGCTGTGCGCAAGCCCGTCAACGTCGTGATGTCGAACTCGTTCGGTTTTGGCGGGCACAATGGCTCGATCATCTTGAAAGAATTTTTAGATTGAGTCATTGGGTGATTGAGCCATTGCGGGGGTGACAATGGCCGGATCACTCAATCGCCCAATCACTCAATCATGAAATACGCGCATATCACGGGATGGGGGAAGTTTGTGCCGCAACGCGTCATGACCAATGACGACGTTGCGCAATTGGTGGAAACATCGGACGGCTGGATTCGTGAGCGCACCGGCATCGGCGCGCGGCATGTAGCTGGCGTCGCCGACTCGACCGCCAGCATGTCCATCAACGCTGCGATCAACGCGCTCGACATCGCCGGCGTGGCCGGCAACCAACTCGACCTGATCATTGTCGCCACGGCCACACCGGAGCACGCCTTCCCCTCCACCGCCTGCATCGTGCAGGACGCGCTAGGCGCAGACCGGGCTGGCGCATTTGATTTGAGCGCGGCCTGCTCGGGCTTCGTGTATGGCATGAGCCTAGCGGCCGATGCGATCAAGGCCGGCAGCGCGCAGAACGTGCTGGTGATCGGCGCGGAGACGCTCTCGCGCGTGGTGAACTGGAAAGACCGCAACACGTGTGTGCTATTTGGCGATGGCGCAGGCGCGGTGGTGATGCAAGCCAGCGATCAGCCCGGCGGCGTGTTATCCACGCTGCTGCGCTCGGATGGCTCCGGCGGCGACTTGTTGATTTTGCCGGCTGGCGGCAGCAAGATGCCGGTGACGCACGAGGCCATTGACCAGCACCTGAACACCATCCAGATGAATGGCCGCGAGGTGTTTCGGTTTGCCACGCGGGTGATGGATCGTGCGGCGCGCGAGGTGATGCACAAGGCTGGCTGGACGGCCGATCAGGTGGATGTGTTCGTGCCGCATCAGGCCAACATGCGCATCATCGAGTCCGCATCGAAGTCGCTCGGCATCCCGCTCGAAAAGTTCTACTGCAACATCGAGTATTACGGCAACACCAGCGCCGCGTCCATCCCAATTGCCCTGACCGAGGCCGCCGAAAGCGGCCGGCTGCGGCCGAACGACCGTGTGGTCACAGTTGGCTTTGGCGCAGGGCTGACCTGGGCCGCGGCCGCCTTGCAATGGAGCCAGCCGCGCCCGCCCAGCCGCTCGCGCAAGACGCTCAGCCGCGTGGGCTACGGCATCGCCGGCATGCGCTCGCGCGCCAAGCGCGTGCTGCGCCGCTTCGAGGACCGCGTGTTTGGCACGCTCGACCCGACGCTGCGGCCCCCTGCGCCCGGCCGAAACGGGAAGAGCAGCAATGGCAACGGCAAATACGCACCGGCACCAACGCCGATGCCAACGCAAGTCCCATCGCTGCCCATCCCCGACCGGGACGCGAGTGCGCTGGAGTCCGGCAAACAGCCTCAGCCTGTTGACGAAAAGCTGGACTGAATCCAGCACCCGGTGTCAGCCGCTACTTCACGATCAGCGCCGTGACCATGCCGAACATGCCGTGGGCCGATTCGGCGTGCGTGAGGATATGGCAGTGGAAGGCCCATACGCCCGGTGAGTGCGCCGTGATCAGCACGTCATAGCGCTCGCCCGGCGCGACGTTGAGCGTGTCGCACGTCCACGGGTCTTTGTAGTTCCAGCCGTCCTTGGCGAACACCACCTGCTCGATGCCGTGCAGGTGCATGGGGTGGATCATCAGCCCTTCGTTCATATAGCGAACGCGGATGCGCTCACCGACCTTGGCGATGATCGGCTGGGTGTCGGGGAAGGATTTGCCGTTGAAGGTCATGCCCAGCGCGCTGTCGTTGATGATGAGCGTGTAGTCGGAGTCGTAAGCTGGATCGTGCGATTTGTCCTTGGGCTGGATGATGAACGGCGCGAGCAGACCCTTGGTCACCTGTTCGGCCGCGTTGTGATGCGAGTGATACATGTGTGAGCCGGGGTTTTTGGCGGTGAACTCGTAGGCGAACGTCTGCCCGGTTTTGACGACGGGCTGGGTGATGAACGGCACGCCGTCCACCTCGTTCGGCAAAATGCAGCCGTGAAAATGCACCGCCGTGCTCTGCTTCATCTGATTGGTCAACACCAACCGCACGCGGTCGCCCTCGGTCACCCGAATCTCCGGCCCCGGCACAACGTTGTTGTAGGCCATGACGGGGATCTTCGTGCCCTCCGCCACTTCCCACTCGGTGTCGCTGCACGTTACCTCGAACACCTTCACATCGCCGTCCATCTGTGGTTCGAGCGTGTTCTTCCAGAACAAAGGGTTCTTGCCCGCGTTGGCGACAAATTTCTTGACCGCCGCCTCGTGGCCGGCGTCCATATCCGCCATGGCCTGCTCTGGGGAACGCGTGGCCTCGGCTTGCGTTTGGGGTGCAGCCGTGGGCGCTGCGGTGGGCGATGGTGTATTGGCGTTACAGGCGGCTGCGCCCAGACCCAGGCTGGCCGCGCCGGCCATCTTCAGAAAGTTTCGACGTGAACTGAGCGTGGCATTCATGTGCTGTGTGTCTCCTGACGAATTTGATACAAGCGTTGTGTGCAGGGTAAAGACAGCGCATTGCATCGCCAACGGCTGAGTGTCGAAACGAGAACTGGCCGAATGGCCAGGGGCGGGTCGCGTCACAACCTCTATGCTGGCACCAGCCGTATGCCAAGCGTATTGCCCAAATCACGCCTCTTCAAACCTGCGCACCTGCGTCACCTCATGCTGATCGCTGGCGCGCTATTGCTGAGCCTGGGCGGTGTGTTGTCCTTCGCCGGCGCAGCGTTTTTGCGTGAGATTGCGCTGGCGTTGGGCATGTCGGCTGTGTGGGACGCGGTGTGTGGCGGACCGGTTGCAGCCGACCCGAACGCGCCCGCCGTGTTCGTCGCTGGCATTGCGGCATCTGTGCTGGGCGGCGGCGCGCTCATCGCCGCATCGCCCGCACGGCGAGGTTGGATGGCGACGCTGACGCTCGGCGTGATGGGCCTGGGGCTTACAGCGGGCTACGTCAACGAGCGAACCGGTTTTGTGCTCAACCTGTCCGCGCTGCCCGTGCCGCCCAGCGGCCAATACACCCGGCTCGACCCGCCCCGCGAGATGCCCAACTTCATCCTGCGCAACGCCGATGGCGGCCTGACCGAACTGCGCGACTTTCGTGGCCGGGCCGTGCTGATGTTCTTTGGCTACACCCATTGCCCCGACGTGTGTCCGATGACGCTGAGCGATTACAAACACGTCAAGCGACTGCTCGGCGCCGATGCGGACAAGGTCGCGTTCGCCTTTATCAGCGTGGATGGTGAGCGGGATGACCCGGCATTTCTGAAGAAATACATCCAGGTGTTTGACCCGGACTTTGTAGCGTTGACCGCGCATCCGTCGGTCGTGGCATCCATCGAGCGTGACTATGGCGGTGGCTTTATCAAAGATACGCCGGCTTCGGCTTTGGCTTCGACCTCGGCCACTGCCGCCAACTACAAGCTCAACCACACGGCCGACACCTACGTGCTCGATGCGCAGGGGCGTTGGCGGCTGGTGTTGCCAATCACGATGACGCCGGAAGAGGTTGCAATCGAAGTGCGCGCGGTTTTGTCCGATCAGTAAGCCCTCATCCGGCATGCCTATATTCGCGGCGTGTTGTCATTGCGCCGCGCAGTTGCATCCGCTGACGGCGTACAATTCGCCCGTCCTCCATGTCACGCAACCGCCTGCTCACCGTCGCGATCCTCGTGTTGGCCATCCTGCTTGGCACGATTGCGCTGGATGCCTTTGTGCCGGCGCTGCGCCTTCCCGCCGTGCCGCTGCCGGACACGTTGCAGAACTTCGTCACCATCTTTCTGGGCATCTTCATCGAGGCCGCGCCGTTCCTGCTGCTGGGCAGCCTGGCCTCCGGCCTGATCGCCGAGTTTGTGTCGGCCGACGACATCGCCCGGCTCTATCCGCGCAACAAGGTGCTGGCCACCGGCGTGGGTACGCTGATGGGCATGGCCTTCCCGGTGTGCGAGTGCGGCGTGGTGCCGGTGGTGCGGCGCTTGTATCAAAAGGGCTTGCCGATTTCGGCCGGCATCGCCTTCCTGCTGGCTGCTCCGGTCATCAACCCGGTCGTCATCGCCAGCACCTATGCCGCATTCGGCTTTAGCCCCATCTTCTGGGGGCGCATCGTCTTCACGCTGCTGGTCGCGTTTGGCGTGGGCATGGTGTTTAGTGTGCAGCCTAATCTGGCGCGCATCGTCGCCCCGCGCTCACTCGCGCCGGTGATGGGAGGGTTGGACGATAGACCACCGACGATAGACGGCCTACACGCGTCGTCTGCCATCCACCGCCCTGCGTCGTTCAGCACGCGTCTGCAAAACGCCTTCGGCATCGCCACCGACGACTTCTTTGACATGGGTCGCTACCTCGTCTTCGGCGCGCTGATCGCCACCACGCTGCAAACGTTCGTGCCGCAGACGCTGCTGCTCAGCGTGGGCCGTGGGCCGGTCACATCGGTGATTGCGTTGCAAGTGTTGGCGTTCGTGTTGTCGGTGTGCAGCACGGTGGATGCGTTCATTGCGTTGTCGTTCCTCGGCACATTCACGCCTGGCGCGATCATTGCATTCCTGGTCTTCGGCCCGATGGTGGACATCAAGAGTGTGGCCATGTATGCCGACGTGTTCCGGCCGCGCGTGATCTTCTACATCATCGCGCTCACCTTCCTGGCGACGCTGCTGATTGGCGTGTTCATCAATCTCAATATCGCGTGGTAAGAATAGCAGCGTAGGGAAGGGTAACCATTGTTTGTTTCAGCCTTGCGTTTCAAGAATTGCGCTCACCACCTATAATTCAGTCTCTTCCTATTCACGATTTCAAGGGGGTTAAATCATGGATCCGATCGTTCTTCCAATTGTTACGATTCTTGGCAAGTATGCGATTGACAAAGGCGCTGAGCTGTTGAAGCAGGCCGGCCCGAAAGTGGCTGAATTGGCGGGCAAGCTGTTCGAGAAAGTCGCTGACCGATTGCGCAAAGACCCCGGCGACGCCAAGAATATGCAGAAATTTGAGCAAAAGCCGGAAGACTACAAGGCCGCTGTCGCTGATGCGTTGAATGAACAGCTGAAGGACCCGGCCTTCCATGCCGAGATTCAAAAGCTGTTCGACGAATACCAAAAGGCGGCACCCGCCGGCACGCCTGGCTCGGTGACGATTACGCAGACGGCGGGCAACGATGCGATTCAGATTGGGCAGGCTAACGCTTCCAACGTAACAATCGACAAATGAACGTGTCGATGCGAGGATGCTATGAGTGCTGAGAAGAAACAACGCGACGAGAATGTCAACGTGAGCCAGTCCGAAATCGACACAAGTGGCGGCGTGTTTATCGGACGCGACGTTGTTGGCCAAGTCAAAGTGGTCAACCTACCCAATCCACAGCGGATACGGCGAGTCCTGACACAATACTTCACCTACGAGGAGCTTCGCCTGTTGTGTTTTGATCTCAACATCGCCCCTGACATTATGGGAGATCAAACCAAAGAAATGCTGGCTCTTGAGCTTATCGGATATCTCCAGCGACGAAATAGGCTAGAGGAACTAATCGAGCTTCTTCGACTGGCGCGCCCGAATATTGTTTGGGATGAGCCGAAGATAGAACAACAGCCGACCAGTGATCGTTCCTCCACATCAAAAAGTATTTATGAGCAGATTACGGCGCTCAATGCGCAAGGTCAGAAAGACCTCATCAGCGGCAGCTACTCGACCGCACAAGATGCCTTCGAAAGAAGCCTGGAGTTGGCGCGGGCATCACGCGACCGCAAGGCCGAGGCGAACGCGTTAAGCCTGCTCGCTCGGGTATTCCAGGCTACAAACGACTTCGACCGCGCGGGCAAGTATTTGCAGCAGTGCCTGTCGATTCGTCGCGACCTTGAAGACGGGCAAGGCGAAGCATCCACATTGCGTAGCTTAGGCCAGATCCGTTTGCAACAAGGGCAGTTGCTAGTTGCTCGTCGCTACTTCGAGCAGAGTCTTGAAAGGACACGCGAGATTGGTGACCATGAGGGTGAGGCGAATGCGTTACAAGAATTAGGCACTCTAGCCCGAACCACTGGCGATAATGTTTCTGCTCTCAGCTATTTCACGCAAGCTCAGAAACTTTGGGAACGATTAAACGAGCCACTGAACGTAGCATTGGCGCGAAACGAGTCCGGCGTGACCCTGCTCAACCAAGGCGACCTAACAGGCGCACTGTGGGAGCTCAAAAACGCTCTAGAGTTGGCGCGTGAAGCGGTCAGCCCGCAGGACGTCGCCACGATTTTGACCAACCTCGCACTGGTGATGATGCGTCGGAGCGATTGGAAGGGTGCACAAGCAGTCATCGAAGAGACAGTTGCCATCTACCGTAGTCTGCGCAATGCGCGTGGCGAATATGCGGCTTTAGCGAATCTTGCGTCCGTACTTGTGAATCTACAAGAGTGGGACATGGCGCTGTCGCTGTATCAGCAAAGCGCGGACCTTGCTTCGCGCAATGACGATGTGGCCAGCGCCACGGCCGCTCTAGTCAACATCGGCAACATCCGGACCGAGCGTGATGACTTGGATGCTGCGTTGGTCGCCTATCAGCAGGCGTTTCAACTTCAACAATCGCGCGGCGACCAAGACGGCGCAGCACGTACACAAGACAAGATCAGCGAGATTTACCGCCGGCGCGATAACAAACAACGCCCGCTCACCTTGATCGCTAGCGAGGCGCAGCGCTTTTTCCAGGCCGCCGGGTTCACGCTATCCACCACTGGTGAACTAACCAGCTTCATCTGCACACCGGCCACGCTTTCCTGGCAGAAGAGCATCAAGACGCCGGTATACACTACGCTAAAGATTAGCCAGTCAATCGGCGCGGACGAGGTGCAAGCTGTGCATGAAGTTGTAAAGCAGACTTTGCCTGCATCGCACTGCGCATTCATTCTGGTGGATCAGCCCATTAACGACGATGCCTGGCTGCAAATCGGCACATATCGTGCGAAGGGACTGAACATCATCCCGATCCCCACATCCTTGCTGGATGACAGCAAAGCCAGTGGCAAAGCCAACGCTGAAATGCTTGCGTTGACCAAGCATCTAGAAGGCTTCATTGCGCAAAGCTCCGACCCCTACAGTAAGAAAACACCCGTCACCGATGTGCTCAGTTTCTTCGGGCGCGAGAAGCTGGCTCAGGAGCTAAAGGAAGAGTTAGTGTCGGGTAAGCCAATTGGCCTGTTCGGCCTGCGTAAGATGGGCAAAAGCTCGCTGATGCGCTACATGCAGCGGCTAATGCCATGCCCTACCTCTTGGCTGGATTTGCAGAAGGGTGTTGAACTGGTCAGTGTGTATGAGCGCATCTTGCAAGCCTGGCAGAGCGACGCTCAGACCCGCCTGCAACTCAATCTCGGACTGGGTGGCGTCAAGGTTAGCGCCGCTGATCCGAGTGGAGACTTCGCCAAGATCACGCAGGACGCAATTGGTAGGGTATCCGATCAACTCACCGACGCACGCTTCGCTATCTTTCTCGACGAAATCGAGTTGATCTTGCCGCCGGCCAACGCTGTGTCCGACGTGCTCGACCGCTACCTCTCGCTCATGCGCACGTTACGTGGGTTGGTGCAAGAAGACGGCAATGTGTCACTGATGGTAGCAGGTGTGGATCCGGCTGTGACGCGCCTAAGCCGGTTAGGCGACGCGCAGAACCCCTTTTTTCAGCTGCTAAGCGAATACTACTTGCCGCCGCTGACGAAGGCCGATTGCATCCAGATGATCCGCAACATTGGACGCCAAGTGGAGTTGTCGTATGACGACGACGTGGTCGAGTTTGTAGCTTGGGCCAGCGGCGGTCATCCATTCCTAGCGCGGCAGCTATGTAGTTTGGCATTAAACGAACGCAAAATGAAGCCAGGTGAGGTGACGCTGGCCGAGTTGCAAGCCGCTGCCGAGAAGTTTCTGTTCAACCCAACCTATGCGTCAATCATCAACGAGCAAGGTTTGTGGGGCGCAGAGGTAGGTAACGCCAAAATTTGGGGCGAGCAATTGGCGCGCTCAAATCAGGAAGTCCTGCTTTCATTAGGTCGTGCCAAACAGCCGCAGCCGCGATCAGCCTTAGTGAACGAGGTCAACGAGTCGGCCAACGATCAAGCTCATCAACTTTTCGGATCAGCCGCGCGTGAAACTGCGCTCATCACACTCGATCAACTTACGGTTGTAGATGACGTGGACGCCGCTAGTAGCACGACCGACCCGCATTACGACATCAGCTTCGGCATCTTCCGCGATTGGATTCGGCGCGTGCGGCTTGGACTAACGCATTAATGCTCATGCGTATCAGTGCATCACTGCACTTGCACGGCGCGTCGTTCACACACCGGTCATGCCCAACCTCGCCAACCCATTCCGATTCAACCTGCCCACGTCACCACAGGACTTTCTGGGCCGCACGGCTGACATAGCACAAATGGCCGATGATCTGTCTGCGATTGGCGGCGACTCGTATGGCATCGTCGGCGGTCGGCGCTTTGGCAAAAGCAGCTTCCTGATCGCGCTCCATCACGAGTTGCTCCGACGGCTAGATATGCGACAGGCAGGAGAGTTTTTGGTGCTACCTGTTGGTTTGTCGTTGCAAGCAGCCATGCCCGATTCGCCGGAGAGCCTGTTTGGCTTTTTGTTGCATGAGTTGCGGATCGCCACCCGCGGCGACAAGAAGCGTACGCCCGCCTGGAAGAAAGGGCGGGTGATTGAACTCAGCCTCCATCCCTATTCGGCGACCAACGCTTCGGACGCCACACTGGGCGATTTGGAGAGTGATATTGACGCTGTTGTGCGAGCCGCAAGTGAAGCAGGGCTGGGATTACTGCGTGTTGCCCTGCTTATTGATGAGATTGACGCGGTGCTCGATTACCCTTGGACAGACGAAGTCTTTAGCAAACTGCGTTCGTTGATCTACGACGGCCCTGTCAGTGACGTCACTCGCCTGGTGCTAGCCGGCTCGGGTCGCTACCTGAGCCTATCGCCTAAAGACTCACCCTTGATGAATGCAGTAAAGCCCTACTTCCTCCGGGCATTCGATGCGCTAAGCATGCAGGCGCTGGCCGCGCGTGCACCAGAAATACCTGCGGAGCTGTTGAACGAAATTACTCGACAAACGGGTGGTCATATCTTCATCGCGCAACATATTTTGCACTACTTGTTCGCCAAAGGCCTTGCTCAGGTTACGGCTGCGGATGTCGCTAACGAAGTTAATCGATTCCGCTATGACCGTCTATCCGACCTGGAGAAATGGTGGTATGGCGTTGGTGAAGACGGTCGTAGCGCTTACATCGTCTTGGCCGAAACGATGAACTGGATGACGCATGCTGAAGTGACACAGGCGGTGAACTTTCCCGACTTCCAAGCAGATCGTGGCTTGAACGCATTGTGCTTTCACGGCTTGGCCGTGGATGATGGAACGTATCAACGCTTCCGCGCGAGTGGCCAGCTATTCTGCGATTGGTCTGCAGGACGGCGTGCACAATGGAAAGCCAAAGCACGCACGTCACTCGCCGCGCCAACCCAAAGTCAGATTGGACAACAAGCGGGTGACGATGCGGTACAACTGGGCGTCGTCAACAACAGTACGATCATCGTGCAGCGTGGCGTCGCCGTTGCGGCTGCACTTGACCTGAATCCCGCTCGTGCTACGCGGTTAAGACCTATAGTTGAGGCGCTGAACGATTGGTTCGGCCGCGAAGACTTTCAAGTGTTGTGCTTCAACATCGGGATCAAGTATGACAACCTGCGGCCCGACGGACTTAAATTGCAGGTGATCGAGTTAGTAACTGCTGTTGATGAACAACAGCAAATCGGGGTGCTGCTCGAAGAGATCAAGCGCCAACGCCCTCAGTTGTTCGCTGCAAAGTTGGTCGGGCTGCTGCCATGACCTCCTCTTTTGAGTTAACCCACACCGACGGCCGCGCCCGCGCTGGCGTCGTCCACACGCCGCACGGCGATATCGAGACGCCCGCCTTCATGCCCGTGGGCACGCAGGCGACGGTGAAGGGCGTGCCACCGCGCGATCTGCTCGGCCTCGACGCGCACATCATCCTCAGCAACACCTATCACTTGTATCTGCGGCCGGGCGACGACCTCATCGCTCGGCGCGGCGGGCTGCACGCGTTCATGAACTGGCCGCGGCCGATCCTGACCGATAGCGGCGGGTTTCAGGTGTTTTCGCTCAGCGAGATGCGCAAGATTGACGACGAGGGGGTGACGTTCAAGAGCCATCTGGACGGCAGCATGCACCGCTTCACGCCCGAGAAGTCCATCGGCATTCAGGAAAACCTCGGCGCGGACATCATCATGTGCTTCGACGAGTGCGCCAAGCCGACCGACCGCGAATACGCCGAGATCGCCATGAATCGCACCCACGCCTGGGCCGCCCGAAGCCGCGCCGCCCACACGCGCAGCGATCAGGCGTTATTCGGCATCGCGCAGGGCGGCATCTTCCGCGACCTGCGCGAGCAGTCGGCCCGCTTCATTGCCGAGCTCGACTTCCCTGGCAACGCCATCGGCGGGTTGGCCGTGGGCGAGAGCAAGGCCGACATGTTTCAGGTGCTCGAATGGATGGACGCCGCGCTGCCGCAGGGCAAGCCGCGCTACCTGATGGGTGTGGGCGAGCCGACCGATTTGATCCGCGCGACGTGGCGCGGCGTGGACATGGCCGACTGCGTGCTGCCCACGCGGCTGGCCCGCCACGGTGCGGCCTTCACCCACGATGGCCGGATCAACATGCGCAACAAAATCTACGCCGAGGACGAGCGGCCGATTGACGCCGAATGCGGCTGCTACACCTGCCGCACGTTCACCCGCGCCTATGTGCGTCATCTGCTGCACGTCGAGGAGATGCTCGGCCTGTATCTGATGAGCTTGCACAACCTGCACTTCCTGCTGCAACTCATGCGCGAGGTGCGCGCGGCCATCAAAGCCCAGCACTTCGAGGCGTTTGCCCGCGCCTGGCTGGCCCGATATGAGCACCCTCACCCTCTCCCACAGGGAGAGGGAGCAGCACCTCCAACGCATCTCTAACTTTTCGTCTAACGATCTCTAACGCTCGCCGCCTAACCTGTGGGTCAAATCGAGCGCTGAAGAGGCGCGTAAGCAACCAGAACATTTAGGAGGAACAAAGACATGGCTACTTATTTGACCCGCAAGACCTGGAACCCGACCGGTGAGGCGATCGCGCTGAGCGAGGTGATGAACCAACTGATGCGCGATGCGTTCGTTTCCCCTGTGCGCTGGGGCCAGAACGGCGCAAATTTTGACGCACCGGCGATGGATGTCGTCGAGACTGAGAACGGCTACACCCTCAAGGCCGCTCTGCCTGGCTGGAAGCCCGAGGACGTGGATGTGATCTTCGAGAACGGCCAACTCACGCTGCGCGGCGAGTGGAAGAACGAGACCCAGCAGCAGGATGAGAAGACCAAGTGGCACCGCAAGGAAATCCGCGCCAGCTCGTTCCAGCGCAGCTTCACGCTCCCACTGGAAGTAGACGCCGACAAGGCCCAGGCCGCATTTGAGAACGGCGTGCTGACGCTGAACGTGCCCAAGGCTGAGGTCGTGAAGCCCAAGCAGATCAAGATCGCGGTGAAGTAGCTGCAAGGCAAGCGTCCTCAGGGACGCAAGGGGCATGGCGAGTGCCTCTCCAAATCGCTGAGTTCTGCTAGTTGGCGAGGTAGCGCCTGGACGCGCTGCCTCGTCCGCTTTTTCCTGGCCTCGCTATCCTCTCAACACCCGTGCATCGCCCACGCGCCTGGTTACGCCGATGGTATCCAGATGCTCCATCAAACCGAGCGAGTATTTGCGGGTGGTGTTGAACAGGTCGCGCGCCTGCGCCGCCGTCATCTGGCCCTCGCGTTGGATGAAATCGCGCACCTCGCGCACGGCCTGATCGTAAGTTTCGGGCAAGAGGATCACATCGGCCCCCAGTTGCACCAACTGCTTTTGCCGCAACAATGCCTCGAACGCGGCGTCACCCAGGTCTGCGCGCGCCTCTTTCACCGATGGCGTGGCCCACGGCTGAGCCCGGCACTGCGCGATGAGCGCATCCACTGACCGCTGCTGCGCCGGGCTGAACTGCACGCGGTGCGATGACAGGCGCACCACCTCGCCCTCATCTACCAGCGCATCAACGGCCGTTGCGCTGCTTGTGGTGTAGAGGGCACTGCCCTCGTCGCTGGCCAGCTTCAGCAATGCGTTGAACACCGGTGCGCTCAGCTTCAGCCGGCTGCGCAACGTGTCGCGCGGCATGCCCAGCAACAGCGGCTGCGCGGCATGAAAGCTGCGCAGGGCGTCACCCGCCGTGACATGTGCTTCCCGCCACGCCTCACGATTGCCGGCCATGCCCTGCACAACGATGACCAGGCCCTGTGATGTCATCTCCGCCAGCGCCCGTCGCCCCTCTTCGGCGCCGAGTTGCGCCTTCGCGCTAGCGTCGTCCACCGTGCCAAAACCCAGGTCGTGCAACGCATTGGCCAGGCGCTCGCTTGGCGTGCCTCGGCTGAGTGCCTCCAGGCGTTGCAACACGCGCGCATCGGCCCGGCCGCCGCGACGGCGATACCGCAACGCCGGATGCGCATCCACGATTGTGCCGCCGCCGATTGTGACTGAGGGCGACGGCAGGCGCAGGATGAAGCGGTCGCCGCTTGCCAGCGCCATCGACGTGCTCAGTTGCAATTGCGCCCAGCCCTGCGCGCCCGGCGCGAGTTCGTCTGCATCAAGTAGCCAGGCCCGCGCCACACTTTGGGCCGCGCCGCTGAATACTTTCACTTCAGCGTTGTGCCGCAGGGAAAGTGTGCGACGTACTTCCGAAGTGCGTCGCACATCGGTGTCGAGCATCTCCACTTGCGCATCCACCAACGTCGTTGGCGTCAACAGGCCCGGCCTTGCCACCACGCTGCCGCGCGCCACTTGCGCCACGTCCACACCGGTCAAGTTGATGGCTACCCTGCTGCCCGGCAAAGCGCGCTCGATCTTTTGCTTGTGGGTTTGCAGGCCGCGGATGCGCGCGGGCAATCGCTCGCCGTGTTGCGTGACGACCTCGACTTCGTCGCCAACCGACAGCGACCCATCGGCCAGGGTGCCGGTGACGACCGTGCCAAACCCTTGCAGCGTGAAGGCGCGATCCACCGGCAGGCGTGGCTTGCCCAGGTCGCGGCGAACCGGCGCGTCGGCCAACACGGTCGCAAGCGCCTGGCGGAGTTCGCTCAAGCCTCGGTTGGCCCGCACGCTCACCGGCACAATGCGCGCATCGGCCAGCGGTGTGCCTGCCAACAACTGATGCACATCCGCGCTGATGAGCTCGATCCACTCCTCGTCCGGCGCAAGGTCGGTCTTGGTGAGCGCGATCACACCGCGCGGCACCTTGAGAAGATCGAGGATGGCCAGGTGCTCCAGCGTCTGCGGCATCGGGCCTTCGTCAGCGGCGATGACGAACAGGGCCGCATCAATGCCGCCCACACCCGCCAGCATGTTGTCAATGAAGTCAATGTGGCCCGGCACATCAATGATGCCGACCGATTCACCGCTCGGCAGCGACATCCACGCGAAGCCGAGGTCAATCGTCATCTCGCGCTGCTGCTCTTCGCGCAGGCGGTCGGGGTTGATGCCGGTGAGCGCGCGCACCAGCGTGGATTTGCCGTGATCCACGTGGCCGGCGGTGGCGATGACGCGCATCGTTGGTTGTTGGTTGTTGGTTGTTGGTTAACGATCAACCAATAACCAACAACCAATACGCCTCACTCAACCAGATCCGCTTCCAGATCCACGCCATTCGGCGCGTCGGCAGGGCGGGTCTGTGCGTCATTGAGCGCTTGTTGCTTGCGGCGCTGGCGGCGCGAAGGCTTGATCTCGGTCGGCACATTGATGCGCGCTTTATCGAGGAGTTGATTGGCTTCGGCCAGCCACTCGCGGCCGGCGTTGGCGTAGTATTTCGAGAACGCGTCGAGCATGTCGTAGAGCGGGGTGATCTGCGGCTGGAGTTTGGGCAACTCCTCCTCCAGGTCGGTGATGCGCGGTTCGTATTCGACGATGCGCCGGTCGCGCTCGTGCCACTTTTCGTCCTGCGTCACGACGAACGACTTCCAGTCCTTCTCAAGCACATCGCGGAAGCTTTCGGCCACGCGTTTCGCGCGTTCGTCGGCATCGCGTTGTAACTCGAACAGTTCGTTCACGCGCACTTCCAGCCGCTCTTGAAAATCGGGCAGCACCGCCAACTCGCGCTTAATCTCCTCGCGTAGTTGCACGAAGCCGGTCACTTGTTGAGCGATTTCGTCAGCGCGCGTCTTGAGCTTCTCGATCAATTCGGCGTACTCGGCGAATTGGCGCTCGCGGCGGATGTCGGCCACGCGCTGGTTTTCGATCAACTGGCTTTGCGCCTCCAGAACTTTGGCCGCTTCTTCGATCTCGGTCTGCTTGCGGCGGATCGCCTCATCAAGCAGCATGAGTTGCGGCGGGAACTGGTCGAGCTTTTTCTTGAGCGGGGGAACTTCCTGCTCAACCGCGGCGATGCGTTTGGCGTCCTGGCGGCGTTGTTCTTCGAGATATGAAATCTGCGCCGCGGGCGGGTCGAAGCGGCGATCCATCTCCATCACCTGCACCTGCACACGGCTGATCAAATCGGCCAGCCGGCCGTCCTCCACCTTGCGCGCCTCGATGTCGTCGAACAGGCGCGGGTAGGGCTTGATCTCTTTTTTGATCTCGTTCAACTGGCGCACCAGCGATTCGATTTCAATCTGGCGGGTGCGCACAAGCTCACGTTCAGCCTTGGTGCGCTGATCCTCAACGCGCTCGATGACTTGGCTGAACTCATTGCGTATTTGATCCGTGACGGACGTCCAGCCCGTCGCGCGGGACAGTTGAATCTTCACCTCGTTGAGCGACGACTCGATGGTCTGCGCGTAGCGTTGCCGCGCCTCCACCTCGCGCGAGAGGCTGTCCACGCGCTCTTGCAACTGCACGACCATGGCGCGGTCTTTGCGCCGCTCCTCGTCGAGATATTGAACGAGCTTGGTGAGTTGGGTCAGGTCCATGGTTGATCTATTGGTGCTGCCACATGCGTCCGCCTTCGAGCATGATGCAATCGCCGTTGATGAACTGCGGGCCAGTCAACAGAAAGAGCACGATTTCGCCGACTTGCTCGGCCGTGCCTAACGCGTGCAGCGGGTTGGTCTTGCGCAACGCCTGCCACTGCGCTTCGGTGTAGTCCGGCGGCTTCAAGATCGGGCCGGGGCAGATGGCGTTCACGCGCACCTTGGGGCCGAGGTTGAGCGTCTGCGAGCGGGTGAGCGCCAACAGTGCCGCCTTGCTCAAGCTATGGGCGACATACGCCTTCCATGGTGTAAACGCGCCCTCATCCACGATGTTGATGATGTTGCCGCCATCGCCCTCGGTCATTGCCTTGCCAATCACTTGGCCCAGCACAAACGGCCCCTTGATGTTTGGGTCAAACGCTTTGTCAAAGTCGGCTTCGGTGGTTGAGAAGTAATCGTTGGGCACAAAGCTGGCTGCGCTGTTGACCAAAACATCCACCTTGCCAAAGTGCGCCAGCGCCGCCTTGCCTAACGCCGCCGCTGAATCCCAGTTGCCCATGTCGGCCTGATGGAGCAGGGCGCGCCGACCCAGCGCTTCGATCTCTCGCGCCGTCGCTTTGGCCGCGTCGGCGCTGCCGCCATAGTGCACCACGATGTCGGCGCCCTCTTGTGCCAGCGCCAGCGCGATGACCTTCCCGACCCGATGGGCCGCACCGGTGACGATAGCGGTTTTTCCTGCGAGTTTCATGTTGGCCGAATGTTATACTGAATTTGATGTTGACCTCGTTGATCGAGCGCGTCCGCCGCAACCACGCTCTCGAACACGCTACGCTGCACATGCTGGAAGCTAAGTCGCCGGACATGCGTGCCGGCGGGCGGGCGTCATCCAACGGATTCTATCTTTATGGTGATTTGCCGGACGAATCGGCTGTATGTAACGCGGCCAACGAGGCCATCCAGCGCATGAACCAAGGTCAAAGCGACCTGGCCATCCATCCACGCTGCGGCACCAACCTGGTCACTGCCGGGGTGTTGAGCGGTGCATTGGCCATGCTGGGTGTGTTGGCCAGCGGCCGCAAGGCACCGTGGTATGTGCAACTGCCGAACGCCATCCTTGGCGCGATGGTTGGCGCGTTCCTGGCCCAACCGCTCGGCCCGTGGATGCAGGCCAACGTCACGACTTCAGCCGAGATGCGCGGTGCGCGCGTGCGCGGCATCCGCAAGGGCCACATGGGCCGCATGACCACTCACTTCGTAGAGACGGCGCACGAGTGATGGGTAGCTGGTAACTGGCAATTACCAATTACCGGTTACCAATTACCCTCCAGCTTCTCGAGCAAGCGCTGCGCATCTCTGTCCTGCGGGTCGGCCAAGATGGCCCGCCGAAACGCCGCAATCGCCAGATTCACCTCGGCGCGGTCGCGGTGAATCAGCCCAATGTTGTAGGCCACGCTGCGCGCCAGCGGGTCAATCTCCAGGGCTGTGTGAAACGCGTCCAGCGCCTTGCGTTGACGTTCCTCCGTGGCAGTGATGGGATTGCCGAGATAGGCGGCGCCGAGGCTGACCCACAGTTGAGCGTTGCCCGGCGTGCGCTCGACCGCCTTCTCCAACACAGGCACGGCCTTTTTGTGCCGGCCGGACAAGATGAACGCGCCGCCGAGGTTGAGCGCAGCATCGGTGTTGTCGGGCTTGAGCTTGTGCGCCCGTTCGAGCAACGGCAACGCATCAATCGGCTTGCCCAGGGTCAGCAGGCGCGTGCCGCGGGTCATGTTGTCACGGAACGATTTCTCGTGCCGGTCGTGCAGCCATGTGTTCAGGCGATCCTGTTCGGGATCGTAGGTGTGTTCAGACATGATTCAGAACCCTTCTAGCTTGCTGAGGTCGGCGATGCCATCGGCCTGCGCGACGACGCGGCCCAGCAGCGCCAGCCGCGTCGCGCGCAAGCCAGGGTCATCGGCCATCACCAGCACCTTGTCGAAGAACTGGTTGATGGCCGGCGTGAGGGATTGGAGATTGGCGATCAGCGATTGAACGTCGGCGGGCTTGGCGAGGGCGTCTTCGGCTCCTGCGAGCGCAACGGACGCTGGCTCATCGTCTGGACTCTGGACTCTGGACTCTGGACTCTGGACTCTCACGATCCTCGCGCAGCGGGCATACGCCGCCAACGTGGCCGGCCAGTCCGGCGCTTGCACCACGCTGTTCAATTCGGCCACGGCTTGTTTGGCGCGCGCTGGGTTGTCGCCCTGCTCGGCCAGTACCGCGTCCACCACGTCGTAGCGGTAGCCCTCGTCCAGCAACTGCTGCCGCTCGCGCTCGACGATGAAGGCGTGTGCGGCATTGAGCGCATCGGCGCTCATCGGCACGGGCAGGCGCGCCATCGCGCTCTTCAGCCCGGACAACAAGGAGAACGACTTACCGCTGGCGATCAGGTTCTGCACGATGCCGATGGCCGCGCGGCGCAGCGCGAATGGGTCGGCATTGCCCTTGGGTGCCAGGCCGACGGCGAACAGGCCGGCGATGCTGTCGAGCTTGTCGGCCAGCGCGACGGCCAGGCCGGCATCAGTCTTCGGCGTCGCGTCGCCCGCATAGCGCGGCAGGTAGTGCTCGAAGATCGCTTCGGCCACGGCGTTCTTGTCGGCGTCGCCGCTGGTGAGCTGGTGATACGCGCGGCCCATCACACCTTGCAAGGCAGTGATCTCCACGACCATGTTCGTCGCCAGGTCGGCCTTGCACAGCCGCGCCGCCTTCTGCGCGATTCCCAACTCCGCATTCCCCATTCCCAACTGCATCGCCACTGGCTCGACCAGCGACTCGATGCGCTTGGTCTTGTCCAGCAGGCTGCCCAGCTTGCCCTGGAACGTGATGGTGTCGAGCCGCGGCAGATACGCCTCCAGCGGCTTCTTGATGTCCTCGCGATAGAAATAGGCCGCATCGGCGAAGCGGGCGTTGACCACGTCCTCATTACCCTTGCGCACCTCATCCAAATCTGTGGCCGGCCCATTGCGCACAGTGATGAAGTTGGGCATCAGCTCTCCGGCCCCTCTCCCCTCTGGGGAGAGGTTGGGTGAGGGGGCATCCTTCAGCACCGTGAAATACCGTTGCTTCTTGCGCATCACGCTCATCAGCACCGGCGCGGGAATGTCCAGATACTCCGGCGGGAACGCGCACACCACCGGCGTCGGCTGCTCGGCCAGATCAGTTACCTCGTCCAGCAAGTCCTCATCGTCGGCCACGCGCCCGCTGATGCTGGCCGCAGCCGCCTCCACCTGGCGCTTGATCTCGGCCTTGCGCGCGGCGCGGTCGCCGATGATGTGGAGATTGGAGATGAGAGATGGGTAATGGTCGGCGCGGTCAACCGTGAACTCCGGCGAGCCTTCGCCGCGCGGGCCGAGGCTGATATTCCCGGTTGGCACGCCGGCGAACTCGAATGGGATCACCTGGTCGCCGAGCAGCGCGACGATCCAATTGATCGGCCGGGCGAAGGCGACGTTGCTGGCGTTCCAGCGCATCGTCTTCTCAAACGTGATTTTGCCGATGGCCGCCGGCAGCGCCTGCGCCAGCACATCCAGCGACGGCTTGCCCGGCTCGACCTTGCGCGCATAGACATACGCGCCGCTTGCGTCTTCTTTCACCACCAGCGCCGTTGGCTCGACGCCGAAGCGCTTGGCGAAGCCGACCGCCGCCTGCGTCGGTTTGCCATCCTTGTCGAAGGCCGCCTTGGCCGCTGGGCCTTTGGTCATCTCATCAATGTCGCGCTGGCGAGGCGCGACGTCGCGCACGATCACGGCCGTGCGGCGCGGCGTGGCGAGGCTGGTCACATCGCCATGCGCGATCCGCGCGGCATCCAACGCCTCGGCCACGACCTTTCGCAATTGCGCCTCGCATGACGGCACGTTGTCAGCGGGCAGCTCCTCTGTGCCGAGCTCTAAAAGTAAGGTTGCAGACTGCGCGGCCCGAATGGGCTGTTGCAGATTGAAGGTTGCAGATTTAGCTGGCACGGGCTCAACCTGCAATTTGGAATCTGGAACCTGCAACCAGGGGAATCCCAGCTTCTCCCGCTGCTCGACGTATTTGAGCGCCACTTCGCGCGCCAAATCGCGCATGCGGCCGATGTAGCGTTGGCGCTCGGTCACGCCGATGGCGCCGCGCGTGTCGAGCAAGTTGAAGACGTTCGACGCTTGCAGCACGTAATCGTGCGACGGCAGCACCAGGCCGTGGCCGAGCGCGCGTTTGGCCTCGCGCTCGTAGATGTCGAACAGCTCATGCAGCTCTTCGACATCGGCGTAGTTGAAGGCGTAGGCGCTTCGCTCCTGCTCGTCGGCCAGCTTCACGTCGCCATAGGTGCGCGTCGCATCCCACTTCAAATCGAACACGCTGCGCACGCCCTGCAGCGCCATGGCGATGCGTTCGAGGCCGTAGGTCAGCTCCAGGCACACCGGGTCGAGCGGCAGGCCGCCGACCTGCTGGAAGTAGGTGTACTGCGTGATCTCCAGCCCATCCAGCCACACCTCCCAGCCCAGGCCCCACGCGCCGATGGTCGGCTGGGCCCAGTTGTCCTCGACGAAGCGGATGTCGTGCTTGCTCAGGTCAATGCCAATCGCCCGCAAACTCTCCAGATACAAATCCTGCGAACGCTCCGGTGACGGTTTCAAGATCACTTGAAACTGGGTGTGGGTGTAGAGCCGGTTGGGGTTCTGGCCGAAGCGGCCATCGTCGGGACGGGCGGATGGCTCGACGTAAGCCACGTTCCACGGCTCGGGGCCGAGCACGCGCAGAAACGTTGCCGGGTTCATCGTGCCCGCGCCGACGACTTGGTTGTAAGGCTGCCAGATCAGGCAACCCTTGCTGGCCCAGAAGTTTTGCAGTGTGAGGATGAGGGACTGAAACGTGTGCATGACAACCGGGCCATTGTACGCAACGCAATCAAAACCCCGACTCGCTGGCGAGTCGGGGTTTTTGAATTCAATCGTGTTTCGTGCTGCCCGGCGTCGGGTAGTTCGCGCTGGCATCGTCCAGCACCAGCACCCAATCCGGCCAGATGCGCGGCGGGGTGAACTCGCGCGGGCCGTCGTTCTTTATCTGCCCGGCACGATGCGCCGCGCCGGTGCGCGGGTCGTACCAGTGCACATCGAGCACGTCGCCTCTGAGCTTGCTCAAGTCCACCGTCACCGGCTTCATGGCGGCGCAATACACAAAGGCGTAACTGCCATCGCTGTCGCGGGTGGCTTGGACGTGATAGCTGCCCTCGCCTGCATCGCCGGCGACCAATGATTGATCGGGGATGCGCGAGAGGAACGGCCGGCTCTCGATCAAGCGCCTGGCGTATTGCTGCTGGCCCGAGCCGGGGAAGTGAATGGCTTCCTGCCAGGTGTGCCGGCAGAAGCTCTTGGGGTTCTTGCCCAGCGTGTAGAACTGCCAGATGGGGTGGCAGCCGTAGGTGTGGCCGTGCGCGCCGGCAAACAGCGCCCAATACAAGCTCTTGCGGGTGTCGTATTCCTCGATGTAGCCGTTCTCGATGTTGAACGCCGCAGGGTGATCTTCATAGGCCGGCTCGGCGTCCATGCACGGCTTAGTTGGCGTCAAGTTGTAATCGTGCTCAATGTCCTTCCAGTTGGGCGTGTTGCGGGTGTGGCCGCTCTGCCACATGTTGAAGTCCAGCCAGTCGGCATCGTGCCAGTGCTCCGATGACGTGTGACGACCGGTCGGGTGGAACGTCATCAGGTGATGGCCTTCGTCACCGGACTTGATGCCTGCCGCCATCGCGTTTTGGATGTCGCGGTGCGTCTGCGTCTCGACCGGCCGGTCGCCGCCCATGATCCAGATGATCGGCTTGTCTTTGTAGCGCCGGCCCAGAAACTCGCCGTACACGCGCGCGTTCTCCGGCGTGAACACCTCCGGCCCGACGCCCCACTTGGCCGCGTTCCACTTGTCACCCCACGTTGGCAACATGCCGCACCAGATGCCGAGCGATTCCATCGTATTGACGATGAAGTCCACATGCTGGAAGTAAGCCTCGTTGGGTTTGGCCGGGTCGTTGTCAATCAGCGGCCGGTCGCCGTAGGGATTGGGATCGTTGAGGCCGTCTTCCTCGGCTAGCACCACCGACTGCATGACGGTGAAGCCCTTGGCCGCGCGGTCGCGCAGGAACCACTCGGCCTCGCCGCGGTTGAGGCGATGAAATATCTCCCAGGTGGTGTCGCCCAAGTAGAAAAAGGGCTTGCCGTTGTCGTGGATGAGGTAGCGTTTGTTGGGGCTGACTTGGAGCATGGTCATATCCTTGCTGTTTTGGTATGACCATTATCGGCGCGACGTTCGCCGATCACAACTCAGAGCATCAGACGTAAGCACGTCATTCTTCGTCCTTTTGCCGAACTTGCGAGCATTTTGTCAGGTAGAACCGGCAAAGGATTCAGAATCCCTGCGAAGTCTTGAGCGCGATTTACGCCGCAGGGATTCTTCGCGCGCCACAGCGCTTATGCCTGCAAAGGCAATTTGGGCGCGCTGCTCAGAAACATGCCTTCGGCCGTAGGGGTCGCTCTACCCCATGCGGGGCACAAGTCCGTAGCGACCCTGGTAACCCGACGACGGCGCGCTACGGAGAGCGCGCCCTACGAACGCTCGTTTCTGCCGCGTCGTCTTGCCCGCGGCCATCTCGAACTCAGAATGACGAGAAAGGCGTCAACTCACCGCACAATCGTCCAGCCATCAGTGCTGCGCACATCTACGCGATAGCCTGCGCCGTCGCGCTCGACGTGAATATCAAACGAGGCATCGCCGATGCGCAGTCGCTTCACTTCGGCCCAGCCCCACGCCGCCGGCAGATTTGGCTTGATGGTGATGATGCGTTCCGCGGCGCGCGGCTCGATGCCAAGGAAGCACTCGACCGTGGGCGACACCAGCCCAAGGTTCGACCACAGTTGGAGGAAGCACCAGTCACCGGGCAGCGCCTCGCACACCGCGCCGGGGGTGCGATAGCCGAAGGCGCGCACCATCTTCGCCACGATGGCCAGCGCATCGTCCATGTGGCTGTAACGCGCGGCACTCAGCGCCAACAGACCGGTGTTGATGCTCATCACGTCGCGCTGCATTGGATGCAACATCATGCCCCACTCGTTGCTGAACTCATCACTCTGCAAGCGCGCCAGCACGCGCCGCGCCTGCTCAGGCGCAGCGATGCCGACCTCGACCGGGCACATCACCACCCAGTGCCGCAACAGCCAGGGCAAGTCTTGATCACGCGGTGCGCCAGAGGCGGCATATTTGGCCAGATACGGCTTGAATAATTCGCGCGCGGTCTCGACGAACTTCTGCTGCTCCAGCAACCAGCCTTGTTCTTTAGCCTGGCGATCCAGGTCGGCCAACACACGCTCGACCTCATCTATGCTGGCGCGCACATCGGCGAACAGGCCCTCGTCCTCCAGCCACCATTCCTCGCGGATGCGTTGGGCTAACGCCTCGGCCTTTGCGTTGAATTCGGGCACGGCGTCGGCGTCGTCGGCAAATGGCGCCATGTCCGCCAAACGGGTAAATGCCTCCCATGTGTAGGCGGCCACGTCAACCACCTCGAACCCGGCGTGCATCTCCACCGTCTCGATGATGCTGCGGCCCGACGGGCACAGGTCGCCGTCGGCGTCGTGCCGGCCGAGGGCGTAATCGAGCAGGCCGGCCTTGCAGAACGGATACATCTCGCGCAGAAAGTCGCTGTCGCCCGTCCATTGCCAGTATTGATGCACGGCGCGGGTGAAGGCCGGCGTCTCGACCATGTTGCCGGTGTTGAAGGCCACACCGACGCTGCTCAGCTCGTGAATCACGCGCCCCGGTTCATCGGGGTTCAGCCGCTCGCTCTGCGCTTTCAGCAAGCGCAGCGTGTCGCGCACCAACTCGAACTGGCCGCTTTGCAGCATGGGCAACACGGCGTATTCGGTGTCAATGCCAAACCACCACGGGTATTCGGGCATGCCCGCGCCGACGCCGCGGCCGATGCCGGGCACCTCGCGCATGAACATCTGGTTGATCACCTTTGACCAGGCGGCGGCCTCGTTCAGTTGCGCGTCGGGGGTGATGAGTTGGCTGGTATCGGCGATGCGTTGATACGCAGCCAGCTTGTCGTGCGCAAGCTGTTCATGCTGCTCGCTCAGCCGCGCATAGGCCGCCATCGCCTCAGCTTGAGACACATCCGAGCCGGCAATGAAGAAAGTGAGGGAAGTGTGATATGCCCCCGCCCCCAGCCTCCCCTCCGCTTCGCTACGAGGACCTTCGGCCTCTCCCAAGGGGAGGAGGATAGTTTCCAGCGCAAACTTGAAATGCGCCGATGTGCCCTGACCATGCGTGCGATTCACCGCCCACACATCGCGGCCTGTCGTCACGTCGCTGGGCGCATGGTTGGCGCCGACCACGCACGCCCACGGGTTGGCGGCGTCCTCGAACACGCACACGGCGTTGGCGTTCGGCGTTTGTGTTTGAGCAGGACGCGGCGCGTCACGCAGGGAAGTGAAGTCGTAACCAGCCGCCTGTGTTGATCTGGCCTGAACCTGGCCCGCGCCCGTTTGGCGCACCACCGCCGAGTCTGCGCCATCTTGCATACCGGCTTCTTCGCCCAGCCATGCCGGGCGTAGATCGCTGCGGAAGAGCGCGTGCAGCACAAAGGGGCGAGGTTGTGGCGTATAGATCGTCAGCGTGACGACTGCGCCGACGACGCCATCCGGCGCAAGGTCGCGCCGAGTGATGCGCAACGGGCCGCTGCGATAGTCGAACTCGGTGTAACCGGCCCCGGCGCGACATTCCGTCGCCTCGCACAACCACTGCGGCGGGTCATCCGGGCCTTCACCCACGCCGAACCAGAAGCCGTCCAGCAGCTTGATCGGATGGGCCCACACGCCCCACATCTCGCGCGGGGTGTGGCCGCCCCACGTGTCGGGGAACAGGCCGTTCTGCGAACAAATGATGTAAACGCGGTCGCCGCATGCGGCGATGGGGTCGTGGAGATGGTGACGCTTGGATTGGGGTTGGAGCATGTTGGTAATCGCTAAACGCACCCACGGCTCTCACGGCTGCTGACTGGGGCCGACGAATTGCGCCAGCCACGGGATGCCGCCGGTGCAGGCGGCTGCAACGATGGCCAGGCGCAAGGCCTTGCCGATGGCTGTGGCAATCACAAACGCCAATGGGTGCATCTTCAGCGCGCCGGCGATCAGCCCGCCCACGTCGAAGGCGGGATTGGGCAGGGCGGCCATCACGAAGATGACGAGGGGGCCGTAGCGGCGCATCAGATTGGCCAGGCGTTGATACAACTGGCCCTGCGGCAACACGGCCGTGCCGCCGTAGCCGGCCATGTAGCCGGTCAGTTCGCCTATGGCCGAGCCGAATCCGGCTACCACGCCAGTGGCCAGCGGGCCATAGATCGGGCCGGCGGCACAAGCCACCACGAAGGCCGGCGCGGGAATGAACACCGTCGCATTGCCGATCACGCTGAGCACAAACAACCCCACCAGGCCCAATTGGCCGAAGGCGAGCAACGCATCGCGGAAGTGCGTGCTGAGCGCAATGACACCGGCGCTGATGGCGATGGCCAGTATCAACGCTGCGATGGCCTTAGCGCGTTGAACGGGCTTGGTGGTTGGATCTGTTGGCGCAGCGCCGGTGGGCGCGTGTGCGGCAAGCGAGGTTGGGTCAACGCCTTGCATTGGCGTCACCAACGATCTCATCATGCTGCGCAATTGGCTCAACATCACCCCATCCGTTTATCCGACCCTATCCGTATGACACGGCTGGTGCCGCCACTGATGGCCGGCACAAAGTGCACTTCGCTGGATGCGGCCAGCGCGTGTCGTAAGCCTTGTTTGCTCGTCACCCCGTCTACGACCAGGGCAATATTTGGTTTCAGCCGGTCGTCCTGAGTTAAGCGCGCCTTGATGCCGGGGTAACGCGTTTCAAGGTCGTCAATCACCTCGCGCACGGTGACGCCTGTTGCGCTCACCTCGGACAGCCCGCCGGTCAAGCCGCGCATGAGTGAAGGAATCCAGATCGTCGCCATTTGTCCAGGTGGGTATCCACGGAGTCCATCTCCGGGATGGACTCCATCGAAACATACAACACCAAACCACCCCTCAAGTCGCAGATTTTAGCCGCCCGTCTGCCGTTCTATAATCTTGCTCTCATTCACTGAGAGCTGCGCTTGCTCACCTATCTGACGCAGCTTAATTTCAAAAGGAGAAAGAATGAACCCCAAGAAACGTCTTTCGTCTGTGTTCGCCTTCATGGCAGCCAGCGCGATGGTGTTGGCCGCTTGCGGTGCGCCTGCCGCACCTGCTGCACCGGCCGCCCCCGCTGCCACTGAAGCCCCTGCCGCGACTGAGGCCCCCGCTGCAACGGAGGCTCCAGCCGCGACTGAAGCCCCGGCTGCAACCGAAGCGCCGGCTGCTGGCGCGTCCAGCGACACCATGATCGCTGCGCCCAATTGCGACTACGGCGGCAGCATGAAGTCCATTGAAGTAGTGGACGACATGACCGTTAAGTTCACTTTATGCGCCCCAGATCCGTCGTTCCCCTTCAAGATCGCGGGTGATTCGTTCGCTATTCTTGACAAAGATTACCTGAACGAGATGGGCGGCGACTCGGTCAAGATCAGCGAGAACCCGGTCGGCACTGGCCCGTACAAGGTCAAAGAATGGAAGCGCGGCGATTCACTCACGCTCGAGGCCAACGCCGATTATTGGGGCGAGAAGGCCAAGACCCCGACCTTCGTGTTGCGCTGGTCTACCGAGGCTGCGCAGCGCCTGCTCGAACTCGAATCGGGCGCTGTGGACGGCATCTCCAATGCCGCGCCGGAGGACTTCGAGAAGATCAAAGGAAACGCCGATTTGCAACTGTCGCCCGTCCCGCCGGTCAACATCTTCTATCTGGGCATGAACAACACCATCGCGCCGTTCGACGACGACCGCGTGAGATTGGCTATCGCCCAGGGCATTGACCGCAAGCGCATCGTGGACGAGTTCTATCCCGAAGGCTCGACCGTCGCAACCAGCTTCGTGCCCGATAGCTTCGCCGTGGGTGTGTCGCCCGACAACCCGTGGTACGAACTGAATGTCGAAGAGGCAAAGAAGCTGATTGACGAGTACAAAGCCGAGAAAGGTTTGACCACGCTCGAGGTGCCACTCTCATATCGCGACGTGGTGCGCTTGTATCTGCCTAACGTGCCCCAAGTGGCGCAGGAGCTGCAAGCACAACTAGCTGAGATCGGCATTGATGCCAAGATTGAGGTCAAGGAGTCGGGCACGTTCCTCGACTCGGTGACTGCCGGCACCGAGCCGCTCTATCTGCTCGGCTGGAGCGCCGACTATCCCGACGCGACCAACTTCCTCGACTTCCATTTCGGGCCTGGGAACGATCAATTTGGCAAGCCGTATGACGACATCATCGCCGCGCTGCGCGATGGCGCGACCACGGCCGACCTGGACAAACGCAAGGTGGCCTACGACACTGTCAATGAACTATTGAAGAAATATGCGCCGATGGTGCCGATCGCCCACGGCGCAGCCGCCAATGCCTACAAGGCCAACGTCGAGGGCGCACACTCCAATCCTGTGAGCGCGCAAGTGTTCGCGGCTATGAAGGGTGCGAACGACACGTTGGTCTACATGCAGAACGCCGAGCCGATCAGCCTGTGGTGCGGCGACGAGGCTGATGGCGAGACCTTCCTGGCCTGCGCCCAGGTCTTTGAGACGCTGCTGGCGTTCAAGATCGGCACCGCTGAGGTTGCGCCTGCTCTGGCCGAGAGCTTCGAGGGCAACGACGACGCCACCGAGTGGACGTTCAAGCTGCGCCCCGATGTGAAGTTCCACAACGGCGCGACGCTCGGCGCAGACGACGTGCTGGCGACGTTCGGCGCGCTGTGGGACGCCAAGAACCCCAACCACAAGGGCCGCACCGGCGGCTTCGAATACTGGACGGGCTACTTCACCCAGTTCCTGAACGCGCCCACACAGTAGCGAGTATCGAGTGTAGACGTGCGAATGACGAGTGCCGAATCTTTCAGCACTCGTCATTCCTTATTCGTCATTCCAAGATGACCCGTTTTGTCTCCCGCCGTTTTATTCTCCTGTTGCCGGTGCTCATCGGCATCCTCATCGTCACGTTCACGCTCGTGCGCCTGATCCCCGGCGACCCCTGCAAGGCCATGCTGGGTGAGCGCGCCACCGAAGAGAAGTGTGAGGCCTTCCGCGAGCGCTTCGGCCTGAACGACAGCATTCCTGTGCAGTTCGTGCGCTACATGGGTAACGTACTGCAAGGCGACTTCGGCACCTCGATTCAGACCGGCCGCCCCGTGACCGACGTGTTGGCCGAACGCCTACCGATGACGATTGAGTTGACGTTCTTCGCCACACTATTTGCCTCGATCATCGGTGTGCTGCTGGGTGTCATTTCCGCCATCCGCCACAACTCGGCCACTGACGTGGGTGCGATGGTCTTCGCCAACATCGGCGTGTCCATGCCCGTGTTCTGGCTGGGTTTGATGCTGGCCTACGTCTTCGCTTTGACATTAAAAGATACGCCCTTTCAACTGCCCCCGTCGGGCCGGTTGACGCCCGGCACCGATCTGCCATCGCTGCTGAAGGTGTGGAACATGGAAGACGCCGAGGGATTTCAGCGCTTCCTCGTGCTGCTGATTTCAAATTCCGTGCTGCTGAACTCGCTCATCCAGGGCAAATTCAATGTGTTCGTGGATGCGCTGCGGCATCTGATTCTGCCGGCGGTGGCTGTTGGCACCATCTCGCTGGCCATCATCGCCCGCATGACCCGCGGCGCCATGCTGGATGTGCTGACGCAGGACTTCGTGCGCGTGGCCCGAGCCAAAGGCTTGCGCGAACGGTCGGTCATCCTCAAGCACGCCTTTCGCAACGCGCTGGTGCCTGTGGTCACGGTCATCGGCTTGCAGATCGGTGGCCTGCTCTCCGGCGCAGTGCTGACCGAGACCGTGTTCAACCTGCCCGGCGTGGGCACGCAGATCGTCAAGGCCATCACGGCGCGCGACTACCCGGTGGTGCAGGCCTTCACCGTCGTCGTGGCTGTCATCTTCGTGCTGGTCAACCTTGTGGTTGATCTGAGCTACGCCTATCTCAACCCGCGCATCCGCGTAAGCTAGCGTTAGCGCAAGCGCCCGTCGTCCACCATGCAAGAGACCATCCCCTCCGCCGCAGCGCCCACCACTTCCAAACCTGCCGACGCGCTGCGCGGCATGCGTTCGCAATCGCCGACGGCGCGCACCATCCGCCGGCTCTTGCAAAATCGCTCGGCGCAGGCCGGCTTGGTCGTGTTGATGGCGCTGGTGGTGATCGCCATATTCGCCGAGGTCATTGCGCCGTATGATCCGGTGAAGCGAGTGCCCGGCGCCAAGCGCCGCGACCCGCCGTGCGTACATGCGCTCGGCTGCGACCCTAGCAAGCCGCAACACATCATGGGTATAGACGGCAACAGCCGCGATTTCTTCTCGCGCGTGATCTACGGCTCGCGCCTGTCGTTGCAGATCGGCTTGGTGACGGTGACGTTCGCCGTGATCGTCGGCACGTTGCTTGGGGCGGTGGCGGGCTACGCCGGCAACTGGGCCGACAACATCATCATGCGCATCATGGATGTGATGCTGGCGTTTCCGGGCCTGCTGCTTGCGATTGCCATCGTGACGGTGCTCGGCCCCGGCCTGATCAACACGTTGCTGGCCGTGGCGATCGTGTCCATCCCGGTCTACGCGCGCGTGGTGCGCTCCAGCGTCATCAGCGTGAAAGATCTGGATTACATCGCTGCGTCGTATGCGCTCGGCACCCCGCCCATCCGCATTTTGTTCACGCGCATCTTGCCAAACGCGCTCACGCCGCTGATTGTGGTGGCCACGCTCGGCATCGCGGGCGCGATCCTTGAGGCGGCCGGCCTGTCGTTCCTCGGCCTGGGCGCGCAGCCGCCCACGCCGGAGTGGGGACTGATGCTGGGCGAGGAGCGCAACAGCGTGTTCAACGCGCCGCATCTGGTGTTCTTCCCCGGCATCGCCATCATGATCACCGTGCTGGCCTTCAACCTGCTGGGCGATGGCTTGCGCGACGCACTCGACCCGCGCCGCAAGGTGTAGCCGATTTCGCGCATCAACCGCGCGCAGGTGTGGCTGTGGCCTCGGCGGCCGCTCGCTCAACGCTGGGCACGGGCTGCGCCACTCGCCGCTCACTTGGCAACGCCAGCGCCAGCACCGCCGAGATCAACGGCAGGGCGGCCAACATCATCAAGCTGGCTTGCACGCCCAGGCGTTCCGGCTCGGCCAGGAAGCCGGTGATGGCCGTCCCGATGCCGCCCATGGCAAACGCAAAGCCGAGCGCGATGCCGGAAGCGACGCCGGCATTCCTGGGGAATAACTCCTGCGCCATCACGATCAGGGGTGGCCACGATGCACCGGCCACAAAGCCGGCCGCCATCGCGATGACATAGACCGCGCCGCCGCTGGCGCTGAACAGCAGCAGCGTCATCGGCCCGTAGATCAGCCACGACAAAATCATGACCTTGCGCCCGCCGAAGCGATCGGATAGCAAGCCGCCGGCCAGACCCCCGGCCGCCAGCGCAAACAGGTTCAGGCTGGAGATGCGGCTGGCCTCCTCGATGCCGAGGCCGACGACCTTGGTGAAGTAAGCCGGGATGTAGGCAGTGGTGGACGATTGCGTCCACGCCCGCAGGAACATGATCGCCATCAACGCGACCACGGCGAGGGTGCTGAACTGTCGCACAGCGCGGGCGGTTTGTGCGGTTGCCGCGCTATGGGCCGCGCTTGCGCTTGCACTCGTCGCAGGCGCAGGCTTGCGCGGGCCTTGCGCGCTGAGCACAAACGGCACCAGCAACAGGCCGATCAGGCTGATGACGGCGCTGCCGTGCACGCCCAACGCGGCCAGGGCCGCCGCGGCGATGACCGGGCCGAGGGCATAGCCGGTGTTGCCGCCCAGCATGAACACCGACATGGCGCTGGCCTTGCGTTCGCCGCCGGCGCGGGTCGCGCCCGATGCGCCGTGCGGGTGAAACGCGGCCGAGCCGCACCCGGCCAGGCACGCCAGCGTCAGCACCATGGCGTAGCTGGTGGCGAAGCCGAGGAGGCCTTGAAAGATGGCGATGCATGCCAGCCCCAGCGCCGACTGATATCGCCCGCCGGTGCGGTCGCTCAGGTAGCCGAACAGCGGCTGCGAGAGCGATGAGCTGATGGCATACGCGCCGATGACGAAGCCGGTCTGCGCGATGCTCAGGCCGAGCGCGCGGCCGAGATACACCATGATCACCGGCAGCGCGCCGGCGCACAGGTCCACGCTGAAGTGGGCCAGCGTGTAGCTCAGCAGGGAGCGGTTCTTCAAAACAGTCAGCATTACACCCAACCCGCCGCGCCCATGATGCCGGCCACAACGACCGCAAGCAACAGGCACAACCCCAGTAGCACCATCGGGTTGACGCGGCGAAAGCGCAGCAGCCACCACAGGCCCAGCGTCAGCAGCAGCGGGATCAGACCCGGCAACGTCGAATCCAGCACGCGCGGCTGCAAGGCGATCTTGGCCTGGCCGATGGTGATGATGGCGTCGGTTGGCAGCTGCACCGGCACCAGCACCACGACCAGCGCGCCGAGCACAAACGCGCCCAGGCGCATTGCCCCAAACAGGGCCGGACGCAGCCAATTCTGTGCGCGGGCCCAATCGCCAAAACGATGTACCTGCGCGTAGCCCAGATGAAAGCTGCCAAAGCCCACGGCCAGCACGATCAGCGATTGCACCAGGATAAACAGGATCGGCCCGAGCAGGCTGCCCTGCTGGGCCATCTGCGCGCCGATGGCGACCAGCAGCGACGTGACCGCGCCGGTCATGATGGCAGTGCCGACGGCGTCGAAGCCGGCCATCGCGCCGCTCTTTGCGCCGACCAGTTCGGCGTCGCTGACCAACTCGCCGTTGGCGCGGCGCTCCTCCAGCGCGGCCATCGCGCCGACCAAAGACGCGCCGAACGTCCACTCGCTGTTGAACAAGGTCAGGTTGCGGCGCAGCATGCTGATGCGGCCCTCGACCGAATCGGTCAGCCGGCGCGCCACCGGCGCCAACGCCGCGGCGAAGCCCATGTTCTGCCGCCGTTCAAAATTTAGCCCGGCGTTGTGAAAGAACATCCAGGCCAGAAAGGCCGATTGCAACTCGACCAACGTCAGGCGCTTCTCGCTTTGGTACGACTCGGCCTGTTCCGAGGGCAGCACGTCCTGCACCAGCAGGTTGGTGCTGGTATCGCTGCGGCGGCGGGCCAGGAAGGCGTGGATGACGGCGATGCTGGCCCCAAGCAATGTGGCCGGCACGATGCCCAGCGCGGGCGCGGCCAGCCAGCCCAGCAGAAAATACGCCACGCTGCTGCCCTGCATCACCAGCTTCAGGCTCATGGCGATGCCCAGCGCGGCCAGCAGATACTGGCTGAGGTTCATGGCGGCCTGCACCCAACTGGGGATGGACGCGGACAACACCGTGATCGTCTGCGCGTCGAACAGCAGGATGGCCAGCGCGGGGATGAACGATGTGAGCACGATCCAAATCTGCGTCGGCGCGACGTTGAGCGTGGCGACGAGATTGATGTCGCCTGTGTCGGCGAAGAAATCGGCCCAGTGCGCCACCAATGTGTTGAACATGCCGCGTGCAAAATTGAGCACGATCCCGAACACGATCAGCGCGCCGAACAACGCGGCCGTTTCCTGCGCCTCCACCTTCAATCCGCCCAGCAGCATGAGCGGGATGCCGACGTAGCCGATCAGCGCCACGTCCGGCCCGAAGCGCAGGCGGGCGTTGAGTTGAGTGAGCGCCAGGGTGACTAGGTTCAGCGCGCCGCCGATCTGCGCGCCGCGCAGTGGGTCGCCCAACAGTGCGCCGGTGATGGTGCCGGCGACCAGGGGCTGCGAAAGCACATAGCCGCCCAGGCCAGCGTTGAATGAGGACTTGGCGAAGGTGTAGAAGAAGGCGATGAGCGCGGCTTGCAAGACGCTCATGCGCTACCGTCCTTTGGCCTTCTTTGCCTTCGCTTTGGCGGATGCTTTTGGCTTTGCGGGCGTGGCTGCCTTAGACTTGGCCGCCGTCTTCGCTTTGGGTTGAGTGACGCGCTGTGGCTTGGATTTAGCCTTGCTGACGGGCTTGGATGCCGTTGCTTTGGCGACCGGCTTCTTCGCGGCTTGCGTCGGCTTAGGTTTGGCGGCGGCCGTCTTGGGCTTGGATTTTGCCTCGACCACGACCGGTGCGGCATGGCCGCGCTCGGCCATCAGCCGGTCGTATTGGGCCAACACGTTGGCCTGGTGCAGCGCCACGACCATGCCGTTGAGCAGCACGCGCTGCATGCCGCATTGCTCGATCGTGATCTGGCGTACCTCGTCGCGCGTGCCGCCCGACTCGATCACTTTGAGCACCTTGCTGCGCACGTTGTCAATGTAGTTGACCGCGCGCTTCATGTTGTCCTTGATCTCGCCACGCAGGATCATCTCGCCGTGGCCCTGCACGATGTTCTCGAGCTGCATGCCGCCAATCATGTCGAGCGACTGCTTGAGCTGCTCCGGGTCGCCGCTGGCGATGGTCGGCAGGGCCATGACCGTGTCGCCGGCGAACAGGATGCGCTCCTCGTGCAACAGCACCGAGGCAGAGTCGGGCGTGTGGCCGGGGGTATGGATGATCTCCAGCGTCTTGCCCGGCAGGCGCAGGGTGGTGTTGCCGCCGGGGAACGTCATGGTCGGCAGGCGCAATTGCACCGGCGCAAACTCGGACGACTGCTGCTTGGCGCGTTGTAGCGCGGCATAGCCCCGCTCGACCAGCACCTCGCGGCACTTCTCGTGGGCGATGATCTCGGCCCTGGGGAATAAGAATGCGCCGTAGACGTGATCGGCCTCGTGGCCGGTGTAGATGATGAAGCGCACGCCATCCGGGCAGCGCTTACGGGCAAACAGGGCGATCTGGGCGGTCTCGTTGGGGAAGGGCAGCGTGTCAATCAACACGCCGGTGTTGCCGGAGACGATCAGGCTGGCCGTGACTTGGGCATAACGGTCGCTGGTGTAGATGTAGATGTCCTCTGAGGCCCGCTCCCAATGCATGCCGCGAGGATACCCAACCTTGTGACGTAATGCAAATAAGTGGACATAAGACGACTCATTGTGGCAGTATTGGGAGCATAAAAGCATCCGATTTGCTGTCTGGGCTGGTCAAAATCAGGCGCTGGCCGGTGTTGGGGTCATACCAGCCCACCTCGGTCCTGCGCCAGCGGGCGGCCTGTGCAGGGGTAAGCGGAATGGCGATGGATTCGCGAACCACCTCCCCCGGCAGCCACACCGATGTGGGCATCTGGCCGGCCTGCGGCTGCTCGTCCTGTTGGGCGATGAGCTCACCCTGCGCGTCGAGCAAGTGCACAAACCGCGTCAGGTCGCGTTGCATCGGCGCAGCCATCTGCCAGGCCAGCGTCGCTGCTAAGCCTTGCTGGTTGGGTTGGAGCGACGCGTCTACCAACCGTAAATCGCCCTCCCACGATGCCAATACCGCGCCCAGCGGCTGATTGTCCGGTGGGCTATCTAGCACGCGCACCTTGCCCAGCGGCACCTGCTCACCGATGGGGTTGCCCTCGCCGTCATAGGCGACCAACGGTTGTTTAGGCTGGTCGTATGGGTAGAAGCCGGCGATCAACGTGGCCAACGTCGGCGTTGCTGTCACGACTGCATCTGCCTTCAGGGTGATCGAATAAGCATCGGCGAACATATCACCCGGCCGCCACTGCCGGGTGGGATGGCGGCCGTCGTAGGGCAGGCCATCGAACTGATACAGCACCTCACCCTGCGGGCCGACCAATTGCACAAACAGCGTACGGTTGGCCGGGATCACGGCGTCGGCCTGCAGGTAGATCGTGACGGGCAGGCTGGCGCTCAATGGGAGCGTCGCGCCTTGCGGGAAGTCGGCCCCGACGATCTGCATGCCGTCTTCGTAGCGCGCCTTCAGCACGCGGCCGATGGGCGTGTTCGGGTCCATCGGTCGCGGCGTTTCAAAGTCGTGCCTGAAGGCCGGCACGGGCAGCAGCGGCAACGCCGCCAGCGCGATGCAGGTCGCGAGCGCAAGGCCGCGCTGCCAGGCCTGCGGCAAGGCCGCGAACCAACACCGCTGCCAGCCGAACGCGATCAGGATGGCCAGCGCGGGCGCGGCCACCAACATCAGGCGCGCCTGGCCAGCGAACGTCACCTGCCGCAGCCAGATCAACAGACCGATGGCTGTGGCCAACGCCCATGCGCCACAGCACAGCAGGATGAACGCCTCGCGTGTGCGCCAGGCACGCTGGCGAACGAGCCATAGTGCCACGCCGGCCAGGCCGATGAGCGCAAAGGCTTGCACAATAAAGTAGTAGGCGTTGGTATAGGCCGCACCCACGAACACGCCCCAATATGTGCGCGCCAGTTGCGGCATCTCGCGCACGATCTCGCCCACACTCAGCGGCGTCTCGCGCAGCAATGACGGAATGGCGGCCGCCATCGCTCGCAGCGGGGCCAACTCGCCATACAGCAGCAGGTTGCGCCCATGCCAGAAGCCGGAGGTGAGCAATGCGCCCGCCGCGGTGACCCCGATCACGTGCAGCCAGATGCGCATCGGCTGGCCCCGCAGCCAGGCCAACGACGCAATCGCGACCGGCACACCCAACAGCAGCGCGCTGTATTTGGTCAACGAGGCCAAGCCGAAGGCGCAGCCGAAGATGAACCAACGGCCGTAGCGCACGCCATCCGCCTGCACCGCGCGCACGAACAGCCACGCGGCGATGGCCACGCCACCCGCAGACCAGGCGTCGTTGGTGATGGCCACCGACACATACGCGAACAGCGGATTGAAGGCGACGATGCATGTGGCCAACGATGACAGCGCGAGGTCGCCGGGGAACAGCCGGCGCGTCAGCAGCCACGTGCCGACGACGGCCAGCAAACCGCCCAGCAGCGAGGTGAGCCGGGCGATCTGTGCTGCCCGCGCAAAGCTCGGCGGGGCGTCGGGCAGCGTCACGCTCACCCGCGGGCTGAGCGAGTACTGATACGGGTTCTCGCTCTGCCGCGCCCAGTCGGCGTGCTGCTCATACGGCGTGATGCCGGCCGCGAGCGCAGACAGGGCGTAATACAGCGGCGGCTGCTGCACCGTCTCGTAGGAGTAGACCGCGCTGGGTTGATCTATGGGCGGGAGCCGGCGCTGCTCGCGCACATAGTTGACGTAGTTGAAGTGCGCGATGGCATCGAACCCTTCCAGCGGCGGGATGATGCGCAAATACAGCCCGGCGTAGGTCAGATACGCCAGAACGATCAGGCCGAGCGATAGCCAGGCGCGCCAAGTGTGAGGGTGCGACTTCGACGTAACGACGGTGACGGTGGATGTCACGCGGTGAGGGCCTTGTAGGTCCCAGGATGGCGTTGCGCCATGAGCGGGAACAACGTGCGCCAGAAGTCGAACGTGGCGAAGTCGAGGTCGGCCACCAGCACCGCCGGCCGGTTGCGCGGTGCCTGGGCCAGGATCACGCCGGTCGGGTCGCAGGCGAACGACGAGCCGTAGAACCTGACCATCGCCTCCTGCCCGGTGCGGTTGACCGCGGCGACGAACACGCCGTTGGCGATGGCGTGCGCGACCATCATGGCCTGCCAGCGCGGCTGGCTGTCGAACTTGGGGAAGTTCGGCTCGCTGCCGATGGCGGTCGGATATACGATCAACTCCGCGCCGTTCAACGCGCAGATGCGCGCCATCTCCGGAAACCATTGGTCATAGCACGTCGGCACAGCCAGCTTGATGAAGCCCAGGTCGTGCACCGGGTAATTGCTATCGCCCGGCTCGAAATAAAACGTCTCCTCGTAGCCCGTACCCTTGGGGATGTGTTGCTTGCGGGTGAAGCCGTGCAGCTTGCCGTGCGGATCGAAGATGACGGCGGTGTTGTAGAAGTGGGGGATGCCGGTGCGCCTGGCCTTCTTGAGCGGCTCGCCCTTTTCATACAGGCTGCCGACGACGAACGCGCCGGCCTCTTTGGCCAGGGCGCTGCACAGCGCGCTGGTCGGCCCGTCGCCCAGCGGCTCGGCCAGTTTGAACAGCGCCTTGTCCATCACGTCGCCAAAGTAGCGGTGCAGGGTCAGCTCTTGCAGGCAGATCAGTTGTGCACCTTGGCCGGCCGCCTCCAACACGCCTTTGCGCAGTGCTGCGGCATGCGCGGCTGGGTCGGGGCGCCACGTTTGCTGAACCAGACCAATGCGGACAAGGCGGGATTGACGATTGACGATTGACGATTGACGATTCGCCATGCGCGGATTCTATAATCTTGGTCACTGACTACCTCAGGTTTTCACCCGTCATTCCCGCGAAAGCGGGAATCCAGCCTGTCGCGTCAGTGGATGCCCGCCTGCGCGGGCATGACGTTGCGCCGTTTTGGAAAAACCTCAGGTAATCAGTCTTGGTCACTTCAGTTTTCAGCCGAGAGCGATCTAATCGAAAATCGGCAATCTAAAATCGAAAATATCATGATCGCGGGCATCATCGGTTTGATCATTGGCTTCCTCGTGTTGATGAACGGCTTTTCGGCTTTGCGCCGGCCGCTCGATCAACTCGTCAAGTTCGACCCCATCGGCAAGCGTGTGCTGGAGAGCAAGGGCGAGAAGACGGCGCTGCGCATGTATCGTGTCTTCGGCCTGGCGCTGGTGCTGCTGGGCATGGTGGCGGTGTATCTGTCCATCAACATGTTGATGGGGCGATAGTCATGCGTCTGGCGCTCATCTCCGACATCCACGGCAACGCTTGCGCGTTAGATGCTGTCGTAGCCGACATCCAGCGCGAGGGCGTCGAGCATCTCGTGTGTCTGGGCGACGTGGCTTCCGGCCCGCAGCCGAGGCAATGCATCGCCCGCGTCCGAGAGTTTGGTTGGTCAACCGTGGCAGGTAACGCCGACGAGGAACTGATTACAGGTGATCTCGAGTCGCTGGCCGACCAACCTGACCATGACAAGCTCACAGATTTGGTGAGATGGGCAGCCGACCAATTGACCGAGGACGATGTGGCGACGTTGCGCTCATACCAACCTACGGTGTCCTTTGGCCTCGGCGAGGTTAAGCTGTTGTGCTATCACGGTTCGCCCCGCTCGAACCACGAGGCCGTGGCGATGACTACGCCTGAAGAGGCGCTGGCTGAAATTTTTGTTTCCACCGATGCGGTGTTGTTGGCCGGTGGCCACACTCACGTGCAGATGCTGCGGCGTTGGCGCGACCGACTCATCATCAATCCTGGCAGCATTGGCCTGCCGTTCTACCTGGATTCGAGCGGCTGTGAACACAACCCCGCGTTCGCTGAGTGGGCAATGGTGACGGCCGAGCGAGGCCGATTATCCATAGGCTTTCGCCGCACCCCTTACGACATTGAACAATGGTATCGCGAGGTGCTTACCAGTGGCATGCCTCACGCTCAGTGGTATGTGCAAGGTTGGGAGTATGAGAATGAACACCATGATTGATATTGCAGATATTCGCGATTACGCATCAGGATCACTCGATCAATTTCACAAGCGACAGGCTGAAAGCTTAGAGAAAGTCTTTGCATCCAGAGATGTTCTACTGAGGCGCATTGCTCGCAATCTTGAAGATTTGCCGACACTGACACTCAGCGAAGCCGTTCGATTAGAAACTGCGCGGTGTCTGCAAAAGAGTGCTGATTTCACAGAAGACTTGAAGGGACTGGCTTTACATATCTGCAAATCTTTCGCCGGTCGCAAATCCTCGGCTGATGGCATTGACCTGGAGTTCGAGCGCGACGGCACGTATTACATCGTCGCCATCAAGTCCGGCCCGAACTGGGGCAACAGCCGCCAAATCAGCAAGATGCGCGATGACTTCAACAAGGCCAAACGCATCCTGCGCACCAACGCCGCTCGGCGGAACATCGAGGCCATCAACGGCTGCTGCTATGGCAAGGTCGCCCGCGAGGATAAAGGCGACTACCTGCTGTTGTGCGGCCAATCGTTCTGGAGCTTTATCTCCGGCATCGAATCGCTTTACCTCGACATCATCGAGCCGATTGGCCGCGAAGCGCGTGCGCCGAACGAGGAAGTGGAGTTGCTCTACGCCGGTTTGGTTAACAAACTGACTGGCGAAGTCGTGAGTCAGTTCTGCGACGCCAACGGCCTGATTGACTGGCCGGCGCTGGTGCGCTTCAACTCCGGCCGGGCTGTGCCTCGCTAGACGCGCATCGCATCCTCGCGCAACACCTTGTCCAGTATCGCCAGCATGAAGTCGGCGTTCGCCTCGTCAAAACACAGCGGCGGCTTGATCTTGATCACGTTCTCGAACGGGCCATCGGTGCTGAGCAGGATGCCGTGCTCCTTAACACGGTTGACCAGAGTGCCGGCTTCCTCGGTCGCGGGCGTTTTGGTCGCGCGGTCGCGCACCAGCTCGAACCCGCAGAACAACCCCAGCCCGCGCACATCGCCGATGATGGTGTGCTGACTTTGCAACGCCCGCAGGCCATCCATCAAATAGTTGCCCACGCGCAGCGCCTGTGCCTGCAAGCCCTCATCCGCGATCACGTCCAACACGGACAGGCCGATGGCGCACGAGACCGGGTTGCCGCCGAACGTGTTGAAGTATTCCAGGCCGTTGTTGAATGAGGCGGCGATCTCCGGCGTGGTCACGACCGCGCCGAGCGGATGCCCGTTGCCCATCGGCTTGCCCATCGTCACGATGTCGGGCACGACGCCTTGGGTCTCGAACGCCCAGAAGTGCGAGCCTACGCGGCCAAAGCCGGTCTGCACTTCGTCGGCGATGCATACACCGCCCGCGCCGCGGGCGATGCGATAGGCCTCACGGAGATACCCCGGCGGCAGCACAATCTGCCCGCCGCAACTCAAGATGCCCTCGCAGATGAAGCCCGCCAACCCGCGTTGCGGTTGCCAGCGCACGTCGGCGTTGGGTGATTGGTAATGCGGCGGCAGTGCGCCGATGTGCCCGATCAACGTACTCAGATGGGCCGCATACTTCGGGCCGGCCTGCGGGTCACCCGGCCCAAAGCGCCCGCGATACACGTCCGGCATCTCGGCCGTGTGTACCCAATCGGGCGCGCCCATGCCGCCCGCGTGGTTGTGCTTGTAGGGGCTGATGTCCACGATGCTGGTGGTGTTGCCGTGATAGCCCACGTCCACCACCAGCATGTCCTTTTGGCGAGTATGGGCGCGGGCCAGCCGCAGGGCCAACTCGTTGGCCTCGCTGCCGCTGTTGACGAAGAAGCACACCCGCAGTGGCTCGGGCAGCGTCGCCGTCAGCCGGCTCGCGTACTCGATCAACAGTTCGTGCAGGTAGCGCGTGTTTGTGTTCAGCACGGCCATCTGCCGTTGGCCGGCCTGCACCACGCGCGGATGGCAATGCCCCACGTGGGCGACGTTGTTCACGCCGTCGAGATAGCGCTGGCCATCGGCGTCGTAGAGCCACTGCTTCCAACCGCGCACGATATGCAACTTCTTCCTGTAACTGATGCTCAGGTTGTAGCCGATGAGGTCGCGGCGAGAAGAGAGGAGTTGGTCGGTTGACTGTTCGCCCTTACCCCAACCTCCCTTCCACTCCGTTTCAGGGACGTTCCGCTCTCCCCCTTGGGGAGAGGGAGCCATTCGCGCGATGAGGTTCGGGTCGGGGCACAGGCTCAGCCACACATCGCGCTGGCTAGGCCGGCACGAGCCATCGAAGTCGCCGCGCTTGTCCAGCATGTCGCAGATCAATTGCAAATGCAGGTGCGGCGGCCAGTCGCCGTTGGTTGGATATGGCCCGATCTTGGCAAACGCCTCGCCCTGCTTGATCGGCTTGCCTTCATACAAGCCATCCAATGAATCGAGCGTGAGGTGGCCATACAACGTATAGAAACAGTCGTGCTTGAGCACGATGCACGGCCCATAGTCATACCTGGCGTCGTTGAAGGCGAAGCTGTGCACCACGCCGTCGAGCGGCGCATAGACCGGCGTGCCGGCATCCATGAACACATCCAAACCCAGGTGCACCGTGCGCCACTCATAGCCGTTGGACGTGGGGATGCGAAAGGCGTCGCTGCCATAGACCGGGCGGGCATGGTTATAGCCGCCGATGGCCACCTTCACGCCAGCCTCGGCCATGCGCGCCCAAATCTTGCGGGTGAACTTTGCGGCGTCGTCATATTCATCTGGGCTGCCCAACTCCAGGCTGCCGACGCTCCAATCGCTATAAATCTTGGGGCACGTCTTGAGATCGGGAAGGACGACAGGCCCGATCTCATCGGCGTGATCCTTGAGCCATTGCACAACATGCTGCGCATGGGTCACCGCAGGCAGGCTGCACGCAGCGCGAAAGGTGTAGTGGGCGAGGCGTGGATGAATGGCCTCAAGCTTCGCCAGCAAGTCCCAGGCCGGGCGCGCGCTCACTTGCAGGTAACCGTTGTCTGGCGCGATGTCGCGCTGCCAGGCCGAGTTCACCACGCTCACGCACAGGCGCATGGCGATGAGCGGGAACAGCACCGCCAGCTCGGCCTCTTGCAACGCATACGCCTGATGAAAGCCCGCGACCACCTCCTTGGCCGCGCTGAGCGGATCGGGCTGACCCAACATGGCATAGGCGCAGGCGATGGCCAGATCGCAGATCAATGTGCTGTGCAGCACATCGCCGAAGTCTATGAGGCCAACCTTTGCTCCCCTCTCCCCTTGGGAGAGGGGCCGGGGGTGAGGGTTGAGGAGGATGACGTTGTAATCGTTTGCGTCGTTGTAGATCACCTGTTGGCGCAGCGTCGCTAACTGTGGCTGTGTGCACGTCTCGTATTCGCCCAGCCACCTCTCGACCATCCGGCGCTGTTCCGTGGATGCGATGTGCTGTACGTAGTTGCGAATCCACGCGGCTTTCGCCAAATCCCACTTGAGGCCGCGCTGCGCGGCGGGGTGGGTGAACGACGCCAGCGCTGCATCCACCTCGCCCAACGCCCGGCCCAGATCGCGCAACATATCTGGTGTGTGCGGGTTGCATTGCGCCCACAGCCTGCCTGGCAAGTAGGTCAGCAAGCGCACCAGTCGCGTGCCTTCGGGCGTGTCAAGCGAGGTGATCGTCTGGCCGCTCACAGTCGGCACCAGGCGCTGTAACGCCACGCCGTGGACGCGTTCGGCGGCGTGCGTGAGTGCGGCATCCTGCATGGCCAGGATCGCGCGCGCCGATACAACCTGATCTGGCGCGATTGGCTCGGACAGCTTGAGCACAAAGTCGCTGCCGGTGCCGGCGCTGGCGCTGGCGTTGGCAGCGGTCAGGCGAAAGTTGAGGTCTTTCTCACCGGCCAAGGCACGCGCCGTCGCATGCAAGCCATAGCGTTCGAGGGTAATGTTTTCAGCGATGGACATGGCGGCGCGTCAGTACGCCCCGCGCCCGCTGAGCACGTGGGGCACCGTGCGCAGCATGATCTTGAAGTCGAGCGAGGGCGACCAGTTCTCGATGTAATACACGTCCAGCAGCACCATCTCGTCGAAAGGCAGTTGGCTGCGGCCGCTGATCTGCCATAGCCCGGTGATGCCGGGTTTCACGCGCAGGCGCTCGCGGTGCCAGTCGTCATATTCGGCTACCTCGTTCATCAGCGCAGGCCGCGGGCCGACGACGCTCATGTCGCCCTTCAGCACGTTCCAGAACTGCGGCAACTCGTCAATGCTCAGCTTGCGCAACACCCGGCCCACGCGCGTCTGTCTGGGGTCATCTTTGATCTTGAACATCGGTCCTTCGGCCTCGTTCAAATCGGCGAGTTTGTGCTTGTCCTTGTCGGCGTCCTTGTACATCGAGCGCAGCTTATAGACCTTAAACGGCTTGCCATTCAGGCCGGCACGTGGCTGGCTGAAGATCGGCGCGCCCGGCGATTCGAGCCGGATGGCCAGCGCCGCGACTGCCATGACGGGCGATGAAACGATCAGCAGCAGCGACCCGACGACAATATCCACGGCACGTTTGAAGGCGCGGTTAAATGTGCCAATGCCGGCCGACCGGTCTCGCGGCGTGAGCAGGGGGATGCCGCCGAAGTCGTTTACGTCAATCTGGCTGAGGTTCAGTTGCAGCAGCGATGGCACCACCCGCGCACGCACGCCCCGCGCCTGGCACAACTCGACGATCTGGCGAATCTTGGGCTGGGCCACCCAGGGCAGGGTGATGACCAGTTCGTCCACGTCGTAGCGTTTTAGCAGTTCGGGCAGCGAGGTCAGCTCGCCCAATGCCGCGAAGCGGCCAATGTCGGTGCGGCCACGTTGCGGGTCGTCGTCCACAAAGCCGACGCAACGGTAGCCAAGCTCTGGCTGGGCAAACAGCGTGCGCATCACCGCCCGGCCCAGTTCACCCGCGCCCACGATCATCACGCTGGCCACGCCGATGCCGCGCGTGCGCTGGCGGGCTACATACCAGTTGCGCAGCAGGCGCGAGATGGCCAGAAACAAGATCACGATCGCGCCGGCTTCGGCGATCATCAAGCGCGAATACACCGCTGGGCCGTAGATGAAGATCGCCACCCACACGATGAACACGCCTTTGATGACGCTGCCGGTGATGGTCCAGATTTGATCGAGCCACGACGGGGCGCGGCGGATGGCATACACCCCATCCAGCCAGAAGAAGGCCAGCAGCGCCAGGTTAAACAGCACCTGGATGGGCCCGTAATCGGCGAACGCCGCGCTGAACTCGATGGGGCGGAACCACTCCAACTGGTAGCGCAGTATGTAGCCCAAGGCAAAGGCGAGGTTGATGAAGACGATGTCGCTGAGGAAGAGCGCCAGCCGCACGCGCGACTGCATCTTTTGCGCATCGGCATGGGCAGGCCGGGCCGGCGCTTCCAGGTGAACGGCGTCAACCGATTGCGAGATCATAGATGCGATAGGTCTTGTAGATCTTTGCGCCCGAGAGCGGGATGATCCGGTTCATCGCGTCGTTGTTTTCCAATATCCACGACATCTCTCCGCCGATGTAGCCCTTGGCGCTGGCGGTGTCGAGCATGCGCTTCATCATGGCCGCGTCCATGCCCGCCATGCGGTGCTCGGGCTGAACGCCCAGCAACAGCACCCGCACCGAATTGACCATGCTGCGCCGGTACCACAGGAACTTGAGCAACGTCCACCATTCTGGCGTTTTTGGGTTGGGGTAGGCCTTGCGCAATGGGCGATTGACGTTCGGCAGACACACGGCCATGCCCACCGCCTGCCCGTCCAGTTCGGCGACGTAAATGAAATTCGGATCGGCAAACTGCTTCAAACTGCTGATGGTGTGATCCACCTCGTGCTGCGTCATGGGCACATAGCCCCAGTTGTCGCGCCAGGCGCCATCCTCGTTGGCATAGATGCCCCTGATGGCTGCCACCTCTTCGTCGAAGCGCTTGAAGTCTATGTCGCGGATGGTGAACCCCTTGCGCTTCTGGGCCATGTCCACCAGCCGGTCGAGCTTGGGCTTGATCGTGCCGTTGGCCACATCGGTCGGCACCCACCACGCCCACAAGTCCAAGGCCTTCTTGAAGCCGTATGCCTCGATGAGCGCAGCGTAATAGCGCGGGTTGTAGGTCATCAGCACCTGCGGTTCGCTGTCAAACCCGTCCACCAGCAGACCGCACTCGTCGTTCAGGCTGAGCGTGGCTGGCCCGCGCAACACAGTCATGCCGCGCGCCTTCACCCAGTCGCGTGCAGTGTCCAGCAGTTTGGCCGCCACGCTGGCGTCGTTGATCGTCTCGAACCCACCGAAGAAGCCGGTCTGCTCGTGATGGAAGTCGTTGTGGCGGTTGTTCTGGATGGCGACGATAGTCCCGACGATGCGCCCATCGCGTTTGGCCATGAACATCGTCGCGTCGGAGTGCTCGAAGAACGGGTTCTTTGACTTGTCGTAGAACGCCATGCGTTCGCTGATGAGCGGCGGCACCCAATAGGGATCGTCCTTGTAAATCTCCCATTGAAACTCGATGAACTGGCGGCGTAGCTGCGGCGTAGTGCATTCGATGATCTCGATGGAATTGCTCATGCTCATGCGGTCGAGCATTGTAAATCACCCTCGAACCGTGTTATCATCCGCGCCCTAAATGCGCCGCTGAATGCGGCAAGCTTTCCGCTCTTGAAAAAGACCTGACGGGCAAGTGGCTTGTCAGGTCTTTTGCAGCAAGGGCAGTTATTCCGAGGAAAGGAGTGTCCGTCAACAACATGCGTAACTACGAACTCACTTACATCATCAAGCCCGATCTCGATCCGGCTTCCGTCACTGCGCTGATCGAACGGGTCAATGGGCTGGTCACCGCCGAGGGCGGGGCCGTGGTCAAGACAAATCAATGGGGTATGCGCCATCTGGCCTATCCCATCCGCCGCTACCGCGAGGGCAACTATGTGTTCACCGTCGTGCAGCTTGAATCAACGTCGCTGGCGCGTGTGGAACAACGCCTGCGCCTGATCGAGGACTTGCTGCGCTACCTGCTGGTGCGCGCGGATGACGAAGGCGAGGGTGAAGGCACAGCAGAAACGACCGATGTGATGGGCGGCAGCGACGTGGCGGCACAAACGGTGGATGCGGCTGAAGCTGATGCACTGGCCGAGCCGGCAACCGCCGACGCTGTCAACACGCCCGCCGAAGCGCCGGTAGCGTAATCTCGAAGCGTGAGGCGTAACGCGGACGCGTAGTAGTCAATCAGCAGTCGGCGACCAGCGGGCCCGGATGTCGCGGTTGCCAGCGGGGTTTGGCGCGATGCGTGGATTGAACAAGGTCATGATCATTGGGCATCTGGGGCGAGACCCCGAGATGCGTTACACCCCCAGCGGGAAAGCCGTCACCTCCTTCGCCGTCGAGACGCGCCGGGACTGGACCACGCCGGACGGCCAGCGCCACGAAGAAGCCGAATGGTTCAACGTGGTGGCATGGGGCGGCCTGGCCGAAATCTGCAAGCAGCACCTCGTGCGCGGTCAGCAGGTCTATATCGAAGGGCGGTTGCAAACGCGTGGCTGGGACGACAACGAAGGCAAGCGTCACTACCGCACCGAGATTGTGGCGAATGAGATGGTGATGCTGGGCGAGCGCCGCGCGCACCATGAAGGCCATTACGCAGCCGAGACCTCCGACGAAGAAACCCTCCCGTTTTGAGCGTTTGAGTGACCGCTCTGTCTTTCGCGCTGATTCATCGCGGCGCCCATCTGTCCAGATCGCATGTCCAAGAAACCTGAATCTCTCAATGTGCGCCTGACGCGCTTGCAGCAATCGCGCTATGAGCGCGAGCGCAGGCAACGGCGTTTCATCATCCTCGGCAGCATCCTCGTCGGCATCGTCACGGTGGTGCTTGTCATCGCTGCCATCCTGCAAATCGCCGTGATCGAGCCCCAGCGCGCCGCCGCATCCGTCGGCGGCCAGACGATCACCGTGCAGAACCTGCAGAAGCGCATGCGCTACGACCAGGCGCAACTCGTCAATCGCTATAACCAGTTGCAGCAGCAGATCAGCCAGTTGCAACAAGGCGACCCCAGCGGCCAGTTCCTGGTGCAGTTCTACCAACAGCAGTTGCAATCGCTGGCGGCCCAGGGCAGCGCCGAGCAGATCGCGCGCAACTCGCTGGACACGATGGTGGAGAACATACTGGTGCAGCAGGAGGCAGCGCGGCGCGGCATCGCTGTAACGGCTGAAGAAGTGCAGACGCAACTGGAGAAGGACTTCGGCCTGTTCCGGCAGACGCTCACACCGTTCCCGACCGACACGCCCGCGCCGCCGACGGCCACATCCATCCCGCTGCCGACGCCGACGGGCACGATCACTGCCGCGGCCGCGCTTACGCAGACGGACGGGCTGACGGCGACGCAGACCACGACCGCCGTCGTGCCGACCGAGGGGCCGCTGCCGACATCTACGCCGAGGCTGCAACCTACCTCGATTGACGAGACCGATTTCCAACTGCTTTACCAGCGCGCCGTGGATAGCTACCAGCCGCTCGGCTTCGCCGATGCCGACCTGCGCGCGCTGATCGAGGGCAACCTGTATCGCGAGAAGGTGCAGAAGGCCTTTGCCGACGAGACGGCCACGCGCGCGCCGCACTTCAAGTTCGACTACATCCGCTTCAACACCGAGGCCGATGCCACCACGGCGCTGGGTCGCCTGACCAGTAACCAGATTGACTTCGCCGCGTTAATCTCGGAGACGAACGCCATCACCCAGCCGGCGGCAATTGGCAACGGCACGGCCGTGGATTGGACCAGCCAGTTGCGCGTGGTCAATCAGTTCGGCCAGAACATCGCCGATCAGTTGAGCGTCAAGTCCATCGGCGCGCCGACGGGCATTGTCACCTCGACCGACGGCGGCTTCTACGTGTTGCTGCCGCTCGGGCGCGAGGAACGCGCGCTGGAGCAGAGCGAATTGGAGAGCGAGCAACAGCGCACCTTCAGCGACTGGCTGAACAAGGCCCGCGAAGATGTGGCGCGGGTGCAGGAGCTGGTGGACCCGACGACCGTGGTGCCATCAGCGGTGCGCGATGCCGCGCGAAACTTCCAGTTGGAAGTGGGCGCGACGCAGCCTTAAGCTTAAAGCTCGTCCGTATCAATGCGGCTCTTTTTAGCCCGATTCCATCGGGCTTTGTTTGCTTAGACCGGCTCTTGAGAGCCGGGCACGCGTGTCGAAGACTAGGTTTGCAACTGAGCACTCACAGTTCATTACCCGGAAAGAACGCAGGCGTCTCCATACGGAGCGCCTGCGTTTTTGTTTTTCCGCCAAACTAGGCGCATGAAAATCACCAACATCGAAACGCACGCTGTCTACGGCGGCGGCATCAAGAACTTTCTGTTCGTCACTGTTGACACCGACGAGGGCATCTATGGCGTGGGCGAGAGCGGGCTGAGCGGGCGCGAGTTGGCCGTCATCGGCGCGATCGAACACTTCAAGCCGCTGCTGATCGGCCAGGACCCGATGCGCATCGAGCACATCTGGCAGATGCTCTTTCGTGGTGGCTTCTTCCCGGCCGAGCGGGTGCTGTCGTCGGCCATCTCGGCCATTGACATCGCGCTGCACGACATCAAGGGCAAGGCGCTGGGCGTGCCGGTATATGAGTTGCTCGGTGGGCGTGTGCGCGACAAGGTTGTGTGCTACCCGCACAACGCTGGCCACGCCATGGAGGTCGCGCCGCTGGTGGAGAGCTGCCTGGCGACGAAGGAAGCCGGCTGGAAGTTTGTGCGCTGGGGTCTGCCCCAAAGCGGCAGCCTGTTGGAGCCGCGCCCGGCCGTGCTGGCGGCGATCAAGCAGTTTCAGGCCGTGCGCGAGGCGGTCGGCGACGAGATCGAACTGACCTTCGACGTGCACACCCGGCTCGACCTGCCCGACGCGCTGTGGCTGTGCAATGAGGTCGAACAGTTCAGGCCGTTCTTCATCGAAGACCCTCTGCGCAGCGAGAACCCCGATTCGTTCAAGACCCTGCGCCCGCGCACGCGCGTGCCGCTGGCGGCCGGCGAGCAGTTTTCATCCAAGTGGGAGTTCCGGCAGATGCTCGAAGAGGAGTGGATTGACTACGCCCGCGTGGACTTGTGCATCGTCGGCGGTTTTACCGAGGCCAGGAAGATCGCTGGCTGGTGCGAGACGCACTATGTCAAGCTGGCCACGCACAATCCACTCGGCCCGGTCAGCAGCGCGGCCTGCCTGCAGTTCAACCTGGCCGTGTCGAACTTTGGCGTGCAGGAGCAGCCGCGCAAGCCGGGCGAAACATTGCCCGACGTCGTGCCGGTGCAACCAGAATGGCAGGACGGCTATCTGCTGCCGCCAACGCGGCCTGGCCTCGGCATCGAGTTCGACCGAGTCGCGGCCAAGAAGCACCCATTCCAGATGGCCGAGTTGCCGCACTTGCGGCGTGAGGATGGCAGCGTGACGAATTGGTAAAAGATGGCAACTAACGAAATCGCCCTAAAACGTTAGTTGGGTCATAACAACTCACGTACTCGTTAGATCGAGAACTGCCAATATCTGCTCGGCAATGTAGCGTTGATTGCGAAATTGTCCTGTCACCTCTTTCACAATGCCAAGGGATTCCAGTTGTCGCAAGGCGCGCAATGCTGTTGGAAGCGCAACACCATAGCGCTCTCTGATGTAAGTCGTGCTAATCACCGGTCGCTCAAAGAGGTGATCTGCAAGTCTCAAGCTCAGCGTGGTGGCTCGACTTTCCTGAAGTGAGTTGCGCCAGAATGCTTGTAGGTCTTGCAATTGTCTGGCACGGTTCACTGCATCGCGCGCCTGTTCCGCCACGCCGCTGAGGAAGAAGCGCAGCCAGTTCTCCCAACTGCCTTTCTGGCTGACGCTGATCAGGTGGTCGTAGTACTGCTGGCGGTTGCGTTCGAAGAACGCGCTCAAATACAGCAGCGGCAACGGCAGCAGATTCCAGTGCACCAACAGCAACGAAATGAGCAAGCGTCCGATCCGGCCGTTGCCATCCACGAACGGATGAATGCTCTCGAACTGATAGTGGATCAGCCCCAACTTCAGCAATGGCGGGTTGCCGTCGTCTGCGTGCAAGTATTTCTCAAACGCGTCCAGCGCGTCATGCATCTGTGCAGGTGGCGGTGGCACAAAGCGTGCATCGGACGGTAAATTGCCGCCGATCCAGTTCTGCGTGGTTCTGAATTCTCCAGGCGATGCGCGACCGCCGCGCACGTCATGCATCAGCCGCTCGTGTAGCTCGCGCAACAAACGCAGACTGACGGGCAATTCGTTGATCCGCTCCAGCCCATACTCCAACGCGTGAACGTAGTTGAGCACCTCGCGCACGTCCGGCTCGGATGTGGATGACGAGATTCCCGGCAGGGGCAATTGCCCCGCTTCAAATGCGTACAGGTCTGTCACATCGGCTTGCGTGCCTTCGATGCGCGAGGACAGCACGGCTTCACGGCGGATAAACGGCTGGATAAGCAGATGTGGATTGGCGATGGCCCGACCCAGCCCGGCCAACTCACCCAAGGCTCGATCCGCCTCTGACAGCGTCCGCACCAACGACGGATCGAGCGTGAGCGGCGGCGGCAATGGCGCAGGTACGAATGCCGAATAGGCCGCCTCGCCCGCGCCGACGCGGATGACCTGACCGGCCGAGTTGGGGGTGAAGTCGCTGTTGTTCAAGGGCACGGTTATTTAAGCAGAGAACCCTGTAAACAACATCGCTGCAAGTAAGAGTTCAGAGTTGCGGTAAAGAACTTGCCCGGCTAGATTTGGGGCATCGACGCACAAGGACGGATCAGCCAGTTGGAAGCTGAGGTCGCAGCACTCAAGGCGATGATCGCCAGCTTGCAGGCAGAGCTTGAGGCGCTACGCGGCAGCGGCGGAGGTGATGGTTCAGCAGCCGCGTTCGTGAAACCAAACAAGCATTCAGACAAGCACGCACACCGCGCGCGACCAAAGAAGACCCGACGGCAGCGGGTGGCCGAACAAAACGCAGCCCGCAAGAAAGAACCACCGGAACGGGTGACGGAGATTCGGCAGCATGCGCTGGAGCGATGCCCGACGTGCGACTACAAGCTGAGCGGACACAGCATCGCGCGGCGACGACAGGTGATCGACCTGCCGCCAATGCCAGCGTTGCAGGTGGTTGAACATCAGGTGATCAAACGTTGGTGCCCGGTGTGCAAGGCGTGGCATGCGCCGAAACTTGATCTGAGCGGCGAGGTGCTGGGACAAAGGCGGCTGGGACACGGCATCGCCAGTTTGGTGAGTTGGCTGCGGACGACATTGCGGCTGCCGATCAAGCTCGTGCAGGCGCTGGTGTGGCAGATTTACACGCTCAAACTCAGCGCAGGCGAGATTGTTGAACTGTGTCATGCAGTCGCCAACGCTGGCAAGACGGCGGTGGCCGAAATCAAGGCTACGATTGTGGACAGCCCCCAGGTGCACATGGACGAGACCTGCTGGCGTGAGGACGGCGACAACGGCTACGTGTGGGCGTCCAGCACGCCGGACGGATTACGGGCATTCGAGTTCCACTTCAGTCGGGCTGGCGCGATCCCCGAAGCCATACTGGATGGATTCACTGGCACATTAGTCACGGATTTCTACGCCGGCTACAACCACACCGACACACCGACGGTCGGCATCAGCGCTGTTGGGTGCATGTGTTGCGCGATTTGCATCAGCTCAAGGCCGACTACGCTGCCAGTCATCCAGAAGTGCTGGCTTGGATTGACGCGTTAGTGCAGACGTATCGTGACGGTAAAGCTCTGGCCCAACCTGACCATGATCCACCGCTCACACCGACCCAACGCCAAAAACACTACGATGCTCTGGTTGAACGAGTTGAGCACCTCGGCTTGAGATGGCCGACGCCGCAACACAAGGATCATCCGGCGCATGCCCTGTGCAAACGCCTGCTTCGGCACGCCGGTGAATTGTTCGAGTTCGTCCGTCAGCCCGGTCTGGCCGCCGACAATAATCTGGCCGAACGGTCGGTGCGCCCCCTGGTCATCGCCCGCAAGATCAGTGGTGGCACACGCTCCGAGACTGGCTCAAACACCCGGATGAATCTGCAAACCTTGTTCGCCACTTGGGCTGCACAAGGCAAATCGGCCCTCGACGAGTGTCGGGCCTTGCTCGCGCACTATCGACCAG
>Ga0224722_1000072_pt1 | contig 55947 bp, 45 predicted proteins | sample Balambano_FR1_Me_FD_161646 | JGI IMG/M metagenome (GOLD analysis project Ga0224722, IMG submission 161646) | Freshwater sediment microbial communities from Lake Towuti, South Sulawesi, Indonesia - Balambano_FR1_MetaG | ecosystem: Environmental > Aquatic > Freshwater > Lake > Sediment | place...
CTCCCCCGAGGGGAGAGGGAGTCGATACCCCCCCGCCAAGAACTGCCGCCGCAGTTCGTCCTTGCCCAGCGCAGCCATCGTCGGCTCCAGCAAGTTTTGTTCGATTGGCTTGGTGGACAGCCGCAGATACGACGACCGGCCGTGCGCCCGGTCGCAGCACTGTTTCAGCGCCTCGCATAACGCCCACTCGGTCTCGATTGCAAAGGTTGGCTCGTAGTAATCCAACTCGGGCAGCTCGATGCCGAGCGACGGCGTGACCGACGACTGGTGCGCGCCACCCTCTGGCGCAAGCGTGACGCCGCTGGGCGTGGCCACGAAGATAAAGCGCGAGCCGGAATACAAGTTGTAGATGATGGCGTCCAGCCCGCGGCATACGAACGGGTCATACACCGTGCCAATCGGAAAAAGCAACTGCCCGTTCAACTCGTGCGAGAGGCCCATCTGCCCCAACAGCGAGAACAGGTTCATCTCGGCGATGCCCATCTCGATGTGCTGGCCGTGATCGCCCAATTGCCAGTTCAAAATTCGCGCCCGCCCGGCTTCGTAGTCGTCGGCGCGCCGCAGCGAGAACGTGCCGACGCGGTTGATCCACCCGCCCAGGTTCGTGCTCACCGACACGTCGGCCGACGACGTGATGATCCGTTCACCGACCTTCGGCGCATCGGCCAGGCGCAACATGGCCCGGCCAAATGCATCTTGCGTCGAGGTCACGGCTTGCGTCGTCGCGTTCAATTCGTGTGGCACGTCGTCTGCCTGCACCGGCATCGGTGTGATGGCCTGGGCGCGCTGCTTGAGTTGCAGTTGCTCGCCGCGCAATTCGCACCAGCGCGCCTCCGGCGTACCCGGCGCGAACGCCTGCCATTGCTCCGCCTCGGCGATGCCGAACTGCGCGCGCAGCTCGCTAAAGCGCTCGGGGCTCAGCAGCGCGCCGTGGTTGGCCGGGTCGCCGTAGATCGGCAACTGATAGCCCTTGATGGTGTAGGCGAAGATCACGCTGGGCCGGTCGGTGGTGCGTTCGGCCTCGCACAACGTCTCGATCAGCAGGCGCAGGTCGTGCCCGCCCAGGTTGCCCAGCAGCGCCGGCAACTGCGCGTCACTCACGCCATCTATGCAAAGCAGAATCTCTTTACCGCGCGCATGTTTGGCCAACGTCGCGCGCACGGTTGCGCCGTCGCTGCGGATGAGGTGCTGGTATTCCTCGTTGCTCATGTCGTCAATGCATTGCCGCAGCGCGTCGCCGCCTTTGCGCTTGAACGCGGCTTGCAACTCATAGCCATACTTGGCCTCCAGCACGTTCCACTCGCAATCAGCAAACAGCTTCTTCAGCTTGCCCGCCCGCACGCCGGGTGTGATGCGATCGAGCGACTGGCGGTTGAGGTCCACGATCCAGATGGTGTTGGGCAGGCGCTGCAATTCTTCTTCGATCAGCGCCTCCCAGATGTTGCCCTCGTCCAACTCGGCATCGCCGCTCATAGCGATGAAGCGCTTGCTGGTCGTCTCGCCAAAGTGCGCCTCGGCATACTTCTGCACCAGCGCGGCAAACGTCGGCGCGACCGGGCCGAGACCCATCGAGCCGCCGCTGAAATCCACCGGCGAGATGTCTTTGGTGCGTGAGGGGTACGACTGGATGCCGCCGAACTCGCGCAGCCGCGTCAGATGCTGTTTGTCCAGCACGCCCATCAGATACATGGCCGCGTGAAACACCGGCGAGGCGTGCGGCTTGACCAGGATGCGGTCGGTGGACTTGAGAAAGTGAAAATACAGCGCGGTAAGAATGCTGACCGATGACGCGGCGCTGGCCTGGTGTCCGCCCACCTTCGTTTTGTCGGGGTTGGGCCGCACGTTGTTGGCGTGATGGATCATCAGCGTGCTCAGCCACAGTAGCCGCTGCTCGATGTTCTTGAGGATGGCTATCTCATCCTTGACGGGCGTTTGATTTTTCATTGGGGTGCGAATGGTTACTGAGCCTTGACTGTCATTCCCGCGAATGCGGGAATCCAGCAATTGACAGTTTTCGGCGAAATCAAATTTTGACAATGCTCACGACTTCAACAACTTCACCATCTTCGTCGCGGCTTGGCCCAGATGCTTGGCCAGTTGCTCGGCCGCGGCGTCGGCGTTGCCGCGCTGGCACGCTTTCAGGATCACGCGGTGCTGACGCTGCGCCTCGGCGTGATAGTCGGTGCTGGTGAGATACACAACGACGTAGCGCTGAACGTTCGCGTGCAGCGCTCGAATTTCGTCCAGCAGGCGGGGCATGCGGCAGGGCGCATACAGCGCAGCGTGGAACTCCCAATTCAGCTCGCTCCACGGCAGCGCCGCCCGCTCGTCGTCCATGATCGTGATCAAGCCTTCCAGCCGCACGAAGTCGGCCCGGGTGAAGTGCGGGATGGCGCGCCGCAGCGCCAGCGTCTCGAGCGCAATGCGCATGGCGTAAATCTCATCCACCTCCTCGGCCGAGAGCGCGCTGACCACCGCGCCGCGATTGGGATAAAACGTCACCAGCCCCTCGGCGCGCAACTGCATCAGCGCCTCGCGCATGGGGATCTTGCTTACGCCAAATCGCGCCGCCACTTCGTCCTGTGGGAGCGGCTGGCCGCTCTTGTACTCGCCTTGCAGGATGGCCGAGCGCAGCGCGCCAGCGATCCACTCTGAGGTGACCGCTGCTTTGGGCCGGGGTGGAGCAATGCTCGTCGTCACGTATCTGATTCTACGCGTATACGATCACGCAGCAACATGCAGTTTCAGGCCACGGATTGCGCAGATGACACGGATTTTGTATTGAGCATTCAATCAGTGGAATCAGTGGAATCTGCGGCTCAGCCATTGCGCCGCTAAAATCCGGCCAGCCATGAAAGCCCTCGAAGACAAAATCCTGGCCGAAGGCAAGAACCTCGGCCAAGGCATCTTGAAAGTGGATTCGTTCGTGAATCATCAGGTAGACCCGACCCTGACGATGGAGTGCGGCAAGGAATTTGCCGCGCTGTTCAAAGATGTGCGCGCTACCAAAGTGCTGACCTGCGAGATCAGCGGCATCGCCCCGGCGCTGGCAACCGGCTTCGCCCTCGGCATCCCGGTCGTCTACGCCCGCAAGAGCAAACCGATCACCATGCCCGACACGGTCTTCCTGACCACTGCGCCCTCGCACACCAGGAAGCGCGACGTCGAGATCATGGCCTCGCCCGAATACTTGCAGTCCGGCGAACGCGTGCTGATCATTGACGACTTCCTCGCCACCGGCCAGACGATCCTGGCGCTGGCCCGCATTGCCAAGGCCGCCGGCGCCGAAATCGTCGGCATCGGCGCGCTGATCGAGAAGACGTTTGAGGGCGGCCGCGACGCACTCAGCGTGCTGGGCGTGCCGATTCACTCGTTGGCTGCCATCAGCGATATGGATGACGGCAAGATCACGTTTGCCGGCCGCGCGGGTTGAGTCGCATCATGTGCCGTGTGCCACGCATCGTCCGGTAAGCCGCCTTGAAATCGGGCTTAGCCCATTCACAGCTTTGAACCCTACACTCGTCTCCGTGAAAACCAACCAACGCCATCAGCGTTTAAGGGCAGCTGTCGTCGGCGTGGTCATGTGCATAGGTGCGTCGGTAATGTCAGCGCCCGTTACGCCGGCCACCGCCCAATCCACACCTGAAGCTATTTTCGGCCTGCCCTTTGCCGAGCCGCCCGGCCCTGACACATGGCTGATGGGCCAGGTATATGGCAACAGCACCGGCGCGTTCGCCCGGCGTCGCGAGTGGTATCAGGCCGGGCAAGGCATTCACTTCGGGATTGACTTCTCGGCCCGCTGCGGCACGCCGGTCGTGGCGATTGGCGATGGCGTGGTGCTCAAGGTCAGCGCGCCGGAGCACGGCTCTGCGCCGCATAACCTGCTCATCGCCCACGGCGACCAATACGCCTCGTTGTATGGCCACCTGCGCGAGCGGTCGCTGTTGCGCGTCGGCCAGCAGGTCAAGCGCGGCGATTTCATCGGCGTGACCGGCGACCCCGACCTGACCTGCACCTCGCGCCCGCATCTGCACCTGGAGATTCGCAACCGCCAACTCAACGTGGCCTACAACGCGCATCGGCTGATTGACGCCGATTGGGATGCGCTCATGCTGGCCGGCTCGTTTGGCCGCGGCTTCCAGCGCGACCTGGAAGACCCGCGCAAATGGCAGAGCATTTACGATCAGCCCGACATCCGCTTTGGTGGGCCGCTCATCAACGAATTTCAAAACACCTGGCCACGCGATTGGAGGTAATGGGTGATTGGTAAGACTGGTAATTGGAGATCGGCCATTTGCGGCTTGCGTGGTATCGCTGGGGTAATTGCATGTTTCGCACTCGTCACTGCCGCGCCCTTGACCATGACGCATGCAACTCAATCACCCATCACCAATTACCAACGAGTCGCGTTTACGCAATTGACCACCGGGCAGTGCTGCGTGCAACCGTTCTTCTCGCCCGACGGCAAGCAAGTGCTGTTCCTCGACAAACCTGCGGCCGACGAACCCGGGGGTATCTGGGCAGTGGCGACGGACAAACCGCTCTCGCCGCCGGCGCTGTTAACCGAGCGCTTTGGCCCGTTCAGCCGCGACCTCAGCCTGGCACTCGATCTGGTGAATGGTCGCACGACGGTCGAGCGGCTGAGCGACGGCCAGCGCTGGACGATCAACAACGGCGGTCGTAGTCTGTCATTCTCGCCCGATGCAAAGCGCATCACCTGGTCGGTGCAGGATGAGATCGGCGGCTTTGACGCGCGCCGCACCGAGTTGTGGCTGGCGAATGCCGATGGCACGGATGCGCGCCGCGTGATCACGCGCTATGGCGGCGGCGCGCTGGCTTGGTTCCCCGATTCGCAACGCATGCTCATCGGCGGCAAGGCCAGGCGCAACGACGCCACCCCAACGCTGGGCATCCTCGACTTGACCAGCGGCAGCGTGCGCGATCTCTTTCCGGTGGAGCGGTTGCGCAGCGCCACGCTTTCGCCGGATGGCCGTTGGCTGGCTTACTTCGTCGGGCAAGCGCGTGAACCTGGGAAGGACGGCATGTATTTGCTCGATTTGACCCAAGCCACACCGACGCCGAAACGGCTGGACTTCTTCGGCGCGTATCGCTGGCGCGATGGGAATCGCCTGCTCTACATCCCGCTCAAACCCGGCGCGCCGAGCAACGAATTGTGGCAATTGGATGCAACCAGTGGTCAGTCACAGCAGCTCATCGCCGCCAGCGCCGACTCGCCGTTCAAGATCGCCAACGGCGATTGGGACGTCTCGCGCGATGGGTCGAAGCTGGTGTTCCTCTCCGCCCGTGACCGCAACATCTGGCTGGCGACGTTGCCGTAACGCTGCATCGCTCAGCGTTGGCAAGCGGGGCAGAAGAAGGTATTGCGACTGTTGAGGCGCGTGCTCTGCACGATAATCTGCTCTAAAGGTTATAAGTCAGGGTTTGCCAATTCCTTGAATGTAATGTCTTCCATTTCAAGTGTGATGAGATTCCTTTCTTCATAATAAAGAACTCTCAAATCAATTTTGACAGGTGCTGGGAATAAGGCGATTGAAGTGAATGAATCAACTTCAATCAATTTATATTGATAAGGAATAACCGATTGAAACGTAAAGTAATCAGGTGCCTGCAGCTTTGCGGATATTTCAAATACAGCGTCTACTTCTGTAGACAACCAAGTCGTTGATTCAGTTACACTATTCCATCGGCGTGCGTCTTTCACCTCGTATCTGGTGATTTCCGTTACTCTTACCAATCTGGGATTTGAGAATCCTTTCGGAAGTAATCCAGGCGGGACTTCAATATTCTGACATTCCTCATCGATTTGGCTTTGAAGAGCTTCTTTAAAGTCGAACCCTGAAATTGAGTTGGAGTTTAGTTCGAACTTCAGTTTATCAAGCCTGACAAATTGTTGAATGATTTGTTGGTCTACGAATGAACGCATGTCAGGAAAGAGAATTACCGAGTTGTTCGCAAATCCTCGTGTGACTAAATCTGCACATAAATCTGGATGAAGCTGGTTGTTGCTGTCAGCAAAATCTCTTGTATTGCTTGTGACAAAGGCAATGGGATCATTTTCAACTCCATAGGTTTCGGCAATCCATAAAATACTGTGCCATATTAGGGCATCTCTATAACCGCTTCCCTTTTCAGAAAATGGTTTGCGACGGTTCAATGCACGCGCCAGTAACTCTGAATGCAACAGTTCTTGTCCTGGATGCGGCACCCGCCTTGGCCAAGGGAACAGCTTCTCCAGCAACTTGTCTGGAAATAATTTGCGGTATTGGTCTACAGTCGTAGAAATTTGCTCTTGCGTATAAGGTGATTGAATATGAATTTGAAGCAGACGGCTCAGAGACACAATGTCTTGATGTAACTTGTTTTGAGCCTCCTCTAGCCTTTCGCGATACTTATTGACCACCTCATCTTCGACTATTTGCAGGCTGAACAAGCAGTGCCCTGCATTGTTCATACCATGTACGAAGGTGTGCATGGTGTTACTCGTCAAAAAGAAGTCTGGAACGATAACGCTGGTGTCGAGTACCACTTTCATGTCATTCCGTCCGCACACCTACATCTGCACGACCAGGCTGCGGTCGAACTCCGTCAGGCGGTGAGGCTTGCCGTTTTCGTCGAACCAGTAGTCGTCTTCGATGCGGACGCCCCAGCCGCCGCGCGGGTCATCGGGGTCATATAGCCCCGGCTCATTGCACACGATCGTGCCCGGCTGGAATTTTTCATCCGGCTTCCAGCCCTTCACGCTCATGCTGGGCGGCTCGTGCACCGACAGGCCAAAGCCGTGACCCAAGCCGTGCATGTAGCCGCTGTGCGTTTCAAAGTCCTGCCGCACTGTGCGGTGGCCGTTGGTCTCAAACAGGTCGCACACCGCCTCGTTGAAGACATAGGTGAAGTCCGCCGTATTGAACATGCCCTCGGCCATGTCGTGCGCCTGCATGACCAGGTCATAGGCCTGTTGCACGTGCTCGGGCGCATAGCCCAGGCACCAGGTGCGCGTGATGTCGCTGTGATAGCCGCCCGGGCCGCTGGGGAAAATGTCGAACACGATGGTGCGGCCCAGCATGATCGGGTCGCTTGGGGTGCCGCTGCTGTGCGGGATGCCGGCGTCGCGCCCGATGGCGAAGATGCAATCGTGCATCGTCAGGCCCAATGTGGCCGCCTCCCGGCGGATGAAGCGCTTCACATCGCCGACCGTGAGCGCCGCGCCGTCTGATTTCATCAGCGTCTCGCCGTCCACCTTGTGCGATTGCAAAAACGCGCGCGTCGCGCCGATCACGTCCTCAGTCAGCCGGCACGTCTGCCGGATCAACTCGGCTTCGCGTGCGTCCTTTGTCACCCGCGCTGCGCTGATGGTGTCATCCTCGCCTTCGGCCACCACCTCATACACTTCCTCGCGGATGAGCGTGTTGAGAAAGTTGAACGCCAGATTGGCTTGCTCTGCGCCATAGAAGCCGACCCGGCCGCTTACGCCGATGTCGCTCATCACCCGCTTCAGCAACTCGACTTCGGCTGCGATCTTGTTGCCACTTTTGGCCTTCAGAATTTCGGGGAATTTGTAGGCGGCGCGACTGATCAGGTTCATGCCGGTCTTGGCAGCCTCTTCGCGCTCCATCGGCCCATGCACGACGTAAGCCGTGCCGTCGCGCTTGACGATCACCGTGCCCATCGTCACGTGCGCGTCGCCGACGAAATAGGCGAACGGCGAGTTAGCTGGGCCGAGGCCGTCCGGCCCAAAGACGACGAGCGCATCCAGATTCCGTTCCTGCATCAGGCGTGGGAGGTCGGTTTTCATGTGGGTGGGTTAGGGGCGAAGCATTGCTCAAAAGGATTTATCTACGGCGGTGCTTAGTCGGATGCTTCGCCCTTACTTGAGGTGACTAAGGTTGAGTAACGATGACTGGTTCTTGCTGGCGATGAGCAGCAGCCGGCCTTCGATGGGATACACCGGCTTGGAGAAATACTTAAACCCGGCCACGCGCAGCATGGCCAGCACGCACTCTGTATCCGGCACCCACCAGTTGGAAGCGTCGCCGTTCAGCTCCGTGCCTTCGATGAACTTCATGAAGCCCCTGGCCGATGTGGTGAGCTTGACTTTGCCGAACTCGCCCAGCCGCACGGCCACGCGATTGCGCGGGTCTTCGGGGATCACTTCGGTCTCGACGATGACCGCGTCGGCGCACAGCCGGCCAATTTGCCTGATGACCTGAAATGGATTTTCGAGGTGATACAGCAGGCCACAAAACACGACTAGGTCGAACGTCTCACTGATCTGACCGATGTCGTGCGCGTCCATCAGCCGGTAGTCAATGTCGTCCATGCCCCACACGCGCTTGATCACGTTGGCCTGATCCACAAAGATATCCCACGGCTCGACACCCACAATGCGGCCCGCGCCGTGGAAGCGCATCATGGTGGAGAAGAATCCGGCGTTGCAACCCAGGTCGAGCACCGACGCGCCGCGCAAATCCTCCGGCACGGCTGGCTTGGCGCGCCGCCAGATGATGTCGGCATGCACGGGGTTCGGCATGGTGTATTGCCCATTCCCCAGATACATGCGGTGATACCAGAATGAATGCGACGCCACGAATCGCTGCGCTTCATCGGCAGGCATTGGGTGGGACGGCTCGCGCTTCCAGGCGTATTCGGGGAATTGGCTGTCTTGTGTACGGGGCAAAGTGGTCGTTGAAGCTGGGGCCATGTCGCGAAGATTATACTGACCGGCGTTTGAGCGTCCCCCTCGTTTCGGTCGTCATCCCCACATTGCGCGGCCGCGCATGGTTGCCCGATTGCATCGCCGCCCTGCGCGCGCAGACGCTGCATGATCTTGAGATCATCGTCGTGGACAATGCCAGCACGGATGGCACGCGCGAATGGCTGGCGAGTCAGCCTGACCTGCGCGTTATTCGCAACGAGGTCAACACCGGCTTCGCGGCCGCGTGCAACCAGGGCATGCGCGCCAGCGATGCGCCGTTCGTGGCGCTGCTCAACGACGACACGAAGCCCGAACCGCAATGGCTGGAAGCGCTGATGGATGTAATGACGAGTGACGAGTCACGAGTCACGAATCTTCAATCGCAAATCCAAAATCGCAAATCCAAAATCGGAAGCGCGGCCAGCCTGATGCTTTACGCCGACCGGCCCGGTGTGGTGCAGAGCGCCGGCATCAGCATGGATCGCGCCGCGATTGCGTGGGATCGCTTGGGCGGACAACTCGCCGCCGAGGCACAGCAACAGTGCGAAGTCTTCGGCGCGTCGGGCGGGGCGTGTTTGTATCGCCGTGCGATGCTCGACGAGATCGGTTTGTTCGACGAGCGCTTCTTCGCTTATCTCGAAGACGTGGACTTGGCGTGGCGAGCCCAGCGGGCCGGCTGGCGCTGCGCCTATGCGCCGCAGGCGCGCGTGCTGCACTTCACCAGCGCCACCAGCGGCCAAGGCTCGCCGTTCAAGCATCGTTTGCTGGGGCGCAACAAGCTCCGGCTGGCGGCGAAGAACGCCCGGCTGCGCGATTGGCCGGTGATCGCAGCCTATGATGCGGCGGCGGTGCTGTATGCGGGCCTCGCGCGCGGCGACTGGAATCACCTGCGAGGGCGGTTGGACGCGCTCAAGACATGGCCAAAGCGTGAATCGTTGCCGAAAGCCGATGTGCCATACGACGCACTTGTCGCGCCTTGGCGCGTGCCGGCGCGGATGGGCGTCTAAACCTTTTGCGAGATAAATGCCACTGCGTTATTGCCAAGGATGCCGCGCGAGGGCCGGTATTGCAGCAGCATGCGCGAGGGCAGGCCGATGCGATCCAGCTTGACCAGCATCTCCAGCGCCGGAACAGTGTAGACCAGCACGCCCTCCGGCCGCAACGGGTCGCCATGCACCCATCGCTCCTTGAGCAGTTTGACCTCACCGTTTTCGATGACTGCCCGTACGTCGTCCTCGAATCGTTCTTGATGGAACGCGACGGTGAAGACGTGTTTGCCGCCCGGCTTCAACACTCGGCGCACTTCCGCAAACGCGCGATATGGGTCGGGGATGTGTTCGAACACATCCGATGACAGCACGAAGTCGAACGAATCGTCGGCGAAGCTCAGCACCTGCAAATCTTCGTGCCGCACGCCATTCACCATCGCGCCGGGTGCGCAATCCGGCCCGAAGTATTCACTGCACACGTAACCGGGCAGATCGCGTAATCGCTCGTGGATAGGGCCAATCGTCTCGGTGTTGTAGATGGCCAGCCGGGTGCTCGTTGGAATGTCGCGCAGTGAGCGGACGGTGCGGCTAAGCCGATGAGACAGCGCATCGCACAATAGTTGGACCAATTGGCGTTGGCGATTGGTAGCCAAGCAGGCGCGGCAGCGGCCGGTCTCGCGCAGGTCATCCACCCAGCCCACAAACCATGTCCAATGGCCACAGGCCGGGCAGAAGCCGGGCGTGCGGCCGCGCAGGGCGAGCTGTTCAAAGCGCGTGTGCGGCCGGCGTTCAATCGGGTAGAGCTGCATTCGTCTCAATAAAACCTCGCGGGTCTCAGCGGCAATCGCGCTGGAAGTAACTTCATTCCTAGACCCGCGAGGTTTAGACCACGGTTGCCATCAACTCATCCAGCCGCTGCTCGAAGTGGGCGCGGTCATAGTGACGGCTATCGGCCTTTGCTTGCAGCGCCAGCCGGCTGCGCAGCGCATCGTCAGCCATCAGGCGTTGAGTCTGGCTTTGCAAATCGCTCACCGTGTTCCATACCAGCCCGTTGCGTTCATGTTGCACGATCTCCGGCTGGCCGCCCTTGTTGATGACGACAGGCACACACCCCGCGGCCATCGCCTCGACCGTGGTGATGCCGAAGTGCTCGGCCTTGATCGGGTCTCGCGCCGCGTCTTCGCCCAAGCCGGCGGCATGCCAATAGATCGCGCTTTCGGCATAGAGTTTCTTGAGCGCGTCGAATGATGCATCGGCGTGAATACGAACGGGCCCGCCTTGCGCGGCCTCGCATACACGGCGTAGGTAATCCTGATGCTCCGGCTGGGGCAGCGTCCCCCCGGCCAGGTGCAACTCCCAACCCGGTGTGTTCAGCGCGCGAAAGGCTGCGATCATCTCCAGGTGCTTCTTGTTGTGATTGCCGGCGAAGAACCGGCCGACGCTCAAAATGTGTTGGCGCTTCTCGCCTGGCCCAAATGCCTCAACGTCTACGATAGGTGTGAGCACCGCGCAGTCGCGCTGCCAAAGTCGCTTTACCCACTGAGCAGTGTAAGCCGAGATGGCCCAGATATGCTGATAGCGGTCGAGGATACGCGGCAGCGCGGTGATGTCATCCGGCACGGCCCGCAGCCGCGCGCTCAGCTCTGGATGGCGCGATGCGATGACCGACTGATATAGGCGATAACGCGGATCGGCGTCGTTAGCCGGCTCGGCTGGCGAGGGCACGTTGAGCATGTGCTTGATCGCGCTGCCAAGTGCCGCGCGCGCCCGCGCTGTGGCATCAAAATGAACCGGCGCGGGGAAGTAAACCAGCATCACGCTGTGCGACGCGCTGGATGGGATGAAGTCGCCCTGCGAGGCGTTGATGAACACATCGAATCCTGACGTGATTGCAGGCAGGTCGGCGCTCGTTACCACCTCGAACCGCACGCGGGTTGGCCGCACGTTCAGCTTGCGCGCGATCTCATCCAGCGGCGCCGCTTGCGCGCTGAAGAACGTCACATCGTGCCTTGTGCTCAGATGATCCGCCACGGCCAGGCATAGGCGTTCGCCTCCGCCCAGCGTCGCCAGCCAGCGGTCATAGATCGCAATCTTGAGCCGTGCCATCTAACACGCTCTCCCGGCAAAGCATCTCGAGCGGAGCGATGCGAGCATCGCGAGCAAGCGAAGTCGAGAGATGCGGAGGGTTTCGATCGCGATGATCCCGCGCCTCTCGACTGCGCTTCGCCCGGCTGCGCCAGTCTTCGCTCCGCTCGAGGTGCTCGGCTCAAACACCCACTTACTACTTGCCATCTTCAACGTCAACACGGCGTGCATGCGCGAGCTGCTGTTGTTCTTCCGCCAGTCGCAGGATCGCGTCGCACAAGGCTTGGTTGATCGCCGTTTGTCGCGCACCCAACCGATTGGTGTAGAACAGCGACACATCGTGCAACGCGGCGCGCAGCCGCGTGAGCAACCCGCCGATGATTGGGACCCGCACCGGCCGCACGTCCGGGTCGAGCCACAGCTTCGATGACCGCAGGATGTTCTGGATTTCGAGCAGCAGGTCGTCATCTGAACGTGTAACGTTCGAACGTTCGAACGTTTGAACGTTTCCGGCCACGGGTTGCGGCAACCCTTCAAACCCGCTTGCCCGGTCGCGCACCCACTCGGCCAATTGGCGTTGCTCAAGCTGCGAGGCGCGCAAGTTGAGCGACATCTGGTGCAGCACGGCCAGCAACATGTCGTTGAGCTGGAACTGCCGCCGGGCCAACTCGCGCGGGTCGGGGTTGCCGCGCAGGCCAAAAATCTCGGCCCGCACCTGGTTCTGATATTGCCGCACGGCCTGGATGCCCTGACCAAGCTCGTCTTGCGAGAGGCTGCTGTGCGCCAACTCGAACTCAATCTCGCCGACGACATCTTGTGCGCTAAGGTTTCTGTTCATGCTTGACCAATGAAGATAGACGTGCTGCGTAAGACCGTCATTCCCGCGCAGGCGGGAATCCAGCCGTAGGTCTATCTGGATTCCCGCCTGCGCGGGAATGACCACGCTGGGTATGCGCCCCAACCGCTAAGCGATACGCCGCCGCAAACTTCTCGGCCATCGCCGTGTAGCTGAAGCGCGTGAGCACCTGCCCCCGCCCGGCCAGGCCCATCTCGCGTAAGTGCTGCGGCGACTGCAACAGCCCAATCATCGCCTCGGCCAGTTGCCCCGGCGACTCTGGGTCTACCAGCCGGCCGGTCACGCCGTCATCCACCACTTCGGGGATGCCGCCGGCCCGGCAACCGATCACCGGCTTGGCGTAGTTCATCGCCTCGATGTAGACCAGCCCGAACGACTCATACAGCGACGGCGCGACGAACAGGTCGCATGCCTGATACAACTTCTGCAAGTCGTCGTCGCTCACCATGCCTTTGAACTCGACGCGCGAAGCAAGGGCTTTGTGCTGCTCGTTGAACCAGGTGGCGTAGCTCATGCCGGTGCGCTCGGCGAAGCCGTCGTGCCGGCTGTTGTCGGCCCCGGCGATGACGAAGCGGGCGTTGGGCACTTTCTCCAACACCTTCGGGATCGCGGTGAACAGATCGGCGATGCCCTTGCGCTTCTCCAATCGCCCCACGAACAGCACCGTCAAGTCGTCTTGCCGGGTCACATCGAATGGCCGCACGGCGTCCTCAGGTGCAGGCACGATGCCGTAGGGCACGATGCTGCATCGCTCCGGCGCGATCTCCACGCCGTAGGTCTTGATCACGTTGTCCAGCGTGGCCTGCGTGTTGGGCAAGATGTGTTGGGCGCGCACGATCAACTCGCGTTCCATCTGGCCCACCAGGCGGCTGTCGTCGTCGCGCTCGTTGTGCATGGCCGCCACTTGCGCGCCGGCCGTCACCAGGCGCACCGCTACCGGCAGCGCGCCGCTGATCGCCGTCGTCAGTCCCTCGAACAACCACAGCGGTGAGTCCACGATCTGGATGCCGTCATTCTGGATCAGCCGTTTGATCTTGTCGTGCGCGGCATGGCTATGGTTTAGGGCGTGGAACAGGCGCGTCAGGCCGTGATAACGCTCGTAGCGGTCAAGATCGTATTTGATCGAGTGCACATACGCGCCGTCGTAGAAGGCTGTGCTGTTGCGCTCGGCTGTCGTCAACACATGCACGGTGTGGCCCTGCTCAAACAACCCGCGCGCCATCAGATGCGTCAGCCGGGCCACGCCATCGTAAGCCATGGGCGGATAGGTGTGACTGAGCAGGCAGATGCGCAGCGGCGGTTCGGTTAAGGTGACGTGTGGCGTGCGGCCGTTGGTCGGGTCTACCACTGGTTGCAATGGCGATTGCGCGTCTTGAAAGGGGCGGATGGCTTCGGTCGTCATCAATGCGTTCTGGGCGTCGGCGGGCGCGATGATCTGCCGCTCGCGCATCAGGCCACCCATTGTGCCAGCAGTGATGCCGCGCAGTTCGAGCGCACCCATTTTCAGCGCCTGGCCGACGCCGAGTTCTTTTGCGCGAGCCAGGTCGAAGTAGCGCCGCCAGTGGCCGTTGACCAGATGCAGCAGACGCAGCGCGATGGTAGAAGACGCCTCGCCGTGATCGCGACCGTTCTTGATGCAGTAATACGCCGCCGAGCGCGTCTCCAGCCACCACCACCGGCCGACATTGGTAAACACCACGCGGTTGCGGCTGGATGCGGGCAGGTGATAAACAGGCATCTCGCTGACGGGATATGACACCTTGCCCGCCTGCGCCAGCCGCGCGGCGATGTCACTCTCTTCGGCGATATAGATGTAGAACGCGTCGAATCCGCCCATCTCCAACAACGCCTTGCGGCGGAAGGCCATGTTCGCCCCCATCATGCGCGGGAACCATTGATGGCCCTGCGAAGATTCGGCGGCTTTGACCAGGCCATCCACCCATGATGTGCGGATGTTGACGTGCTCGGCCTGCGACGACACGATGCCCAGACGGTGTTGCATGAACGGTGACTGCAGGTAGATCGCCATCACCTCGCCGCCTGTGCCAGCGAGCGCGTCGTCCTCGAATAGTTTTGCCAGCGATTCAAGCCAGTTGAAGCACGGCACGGCATCGTCGTCAATGTAGGCGACGATGTCGCCGCGCGCGGCCAACAGACCGATGTTGCGCGACAGGCTGAGGTTGGCTTCGGGGCAGCGCTCGACGACAACGCGGCCCTCGTAGTTCTTGAGCACGCCCAGTGTGTCGTCCTTGGTCGGCCCGACCACGACGATGACCTCAAAGTGTGGATATGACTGCTGTTCCAGTGCGCGCAACAGAATGCGCAACTGCGCCGCGCGGTCAACGGTGTTGACGATGATGGAGAAGGTAATCACCGATACTCGTAATCCACCAGCGCCTCGAGCAACGCCAGCCGGCGCGACAGGCTGGCACCATCTGCGCCGTCGCCACTCAGTTTTGCCGCCAGTGCGCTCATGCGCGATTTCACGCCGCCTGCCACATGCATTGCCCCTTCACCTCGGATCGCCTCGATGGGCGCGGTCTGGGCCAGGGCCTCGGCGCGGGCAAAGGATTGTCGCAAGATGTCGGTGCAGCGCACCTCGATCAGGCGGCGGTAGGCGGGCGGCAGCCCGTCGCCGTCATCGCGCTCACGCGCTGCAAGAATGCCCGATGCATCCCTCAGGGTGTCGCGCGCGGCCAGAACGCGGCCGATGGCTTGATTGAGCGCCGGCTCCGTCGCCACAGCGCGGTCCTCGGCGTCAAAGAAGGCGATCAGCTCTTGCGGCGACCAGTGTTTGAGCACGAAGCGCAGGCGCGAACGGTGTTGGTTGGCGGCGTGCTTGATCGGCGCGCGATGGGCCTCCTTGCTGCTGCGCAAATGGCGCACGCGCGCGGCCGGCGCGTAGATCGTCTCAAATCCGGCGCGGCGAGCGCGATAGCAAAAATCCGTCTCTTCGTAGTAGGCCGGGTAGAAGCCCTCGTCAAAGCCGCCGATGCGCTCAACTACTTCGCGGCGGATGGCGAAGGCTGCGCCGGTCACATAGTCGCTGATGCGTGGCGCGGCTGCGCGATCGGTGAGGTGCTCGCCATGCGCCAGCGGCCGAAGCATGCGCGCGCCGGCATGGTCAAGCGTGCCATCGGCGTGAAAGATCGTGCAGCCGGCGATGCCCGCTTCGGGATGCGCCTGAAGTCCATCGCTAAGCGCCAATAACCAATCACTTTCTGGCAGGCAATCCTGATTGAGCAAGACGAAGACATCGCCCTGCGCCTCGCATATGCCTGCGTTGACACCGCCGGCGAACCCAAGGTTGACCGGCTGACGGATCAGCTTGACTTGCGGGAATTGCGACGCGATGCGCGCGGCCGAGTCATCGTGCGAGCTGTTGTCCACGCAGATGACTTCGAGCAGTTCATCGCCTGCACTGGCAAAGGCGGCGTCGAGGCATGAGGTGATGAGGGATGCGCCGTTCCAGACGGGGATGACGATGCTTGCGCGCATGGTGAGAGGGCCAATCTTAACCGGCCCTCTCAACGAAGATGTGTGCTATTTGACGAGGATGGCCGTGTAGGCATACGGCCGCAGGTTGGGTGGCAAGACGAATACTTCGTCGGCGCCGATATCATGCGCGCTGCCCTGGGGTCGGCTGTTGCCGTCAATGTCAATCGGCGTCGTGCTGCCCGTCGCCTGGTTCAGCGCGGGCGATCCGTTGGTGATGCGGTAGTTGTAATCGGGCGCGCCCGGCGATACGAACCCGGCCGAGCCAGCCGAGATCATCGAGCCAGCGCCGTTGATTGTTGCAGCTGGGTTTGGCGGGGCCGAGGCAAAGGTGCCGGTGTTCGTGCTATTCGCCGCCCACAGGCCGCGGTTCAAGTTCAGCGTGTTGCCCCCTTCCACGACGATGGCGGCGGTGCTGCTGCCCGAGTGCTCGGCCACGATGCTGAAGTTCAGATCGGTAATGGATGGCGCCGGCGTGCCAAAGTCGTTGATGATCATGGCGTGGCCAAGCGTGCTTGACCCAGCCGTGTTACGCGCCAGGGTGACATGGGTCAAATTCAGCGGCAACCCCTGAACCCAGATGCCACCACCGCCGCCGCCGGCCGCTGCGCCGCTGCCTTGCTGGGTGCTGTTGTCGGCGATGATCGTGTTCACGATGGTTGACGACGCATTGTTGGTGGTGAAACGCGTGATGTAGATACCGCCGCCGCCGCCTGCGCCAGCCGTGTTGCCGTTGCCGCCGGTGGATGAGTTGTTGATGATCGTGCTGCGCGATAGTGTCATGGTGGTGCTGTCGTGCGAGATGGCTCCGCCGCCGCCAACGCCGCCACTTGCGCCGTTCGCGCCGATGGCTTCGTTTTCGCGCAGGTCAAGATTAGTCAATGTCAAGGTGGCACGCTCGCTGTAGATGCCGCCACCAAAGGCGTTGCCCCCCGCCTGGCCGGCATTGCCACCACGCGCTTGGTTATTGGTGAAGCTGGACGACTGGATGGTGACGTTGCTGGCCACCTGGGCAGCGATGCCGCCGCCCAAACCATCGGCATCTTGTCCGTCGGGCGTGCTGCCGCCGCCGCCAGAACTGCCGGCCTGCGCCACGTTGTTTCGCACCGTCAGCCCAATGGCGCTGACGCGGGCGTAGTAGGTGAACATGGCACCGCCTTGCGCTTCTCCACCACGCACAGAACCATTGCTGCCGGCGGCTTGGTTGCCGTCGAATACGACGTTCTCCAACGCGTTGTCCTGTGTCGGCAGTTGGCCGGGAATCCACAGGATGGACAAGCCGCCCCCTGCGCCAATGCCGCCGGCCTGAGCGCCAACGTCAACGCCAACCGAGCGGTTGTTCAGAAACTGCAAATTGCTCAACGCCACCGAGGCATTGTTCACCAGCATGCCGCCGCCCTGTGACTGGCCCGTCGCGGCATACCCGCCGAACGGGATGGCCAAACTATTGCGGATGGTCAAACCCTGGACGCGGACAAATGGCTGTGCGCCAGAGCCGAGCACGGCCACGCCGCGGCGTGCGCCACCTCCGTCAATGATCGTTGTGCCTGCGCCCGCGCCGATCAACGTCAGGCTTTTCTCGGCAATGCACACTACGGCGTTGACGCCGCTGCCACACTGATCCACTGAGAATGTGTAGGTGCCGGCGGCGATCTGAATGGTGTCGCCCGAGGCGGATTTGTTGACCGCTGCTTGAATGGTGCCGCACGGCGCAGCGGCCGAATTGCACGCGCCGCCGTCGTTGCCGCCGGGCGCAACGTAATAGGTTGTGGCGTCCGTTTCTGCATGCGCTGTGTGCACAGCCGTCGCGCTATGCACACCTACGCTCGCGCTTGCCACAATGGTGCACAGCCAGGCCGCGCGCAGTCGTTGTCTCAACAATCGTGTTCGATCCTTCGAGGGCATGATTCGCTCCTTCCTAAACTGAGTGGTATGGCAAAGATGTCATCCCTGCCGGGTGATAACTGTGGCAGCGTAGCAGCGGCGCTGCCATAGGACATGACGCTCACTTTGCGCCAGTTTCAGCGCCTCGCATCTTTTGAACCGCCGACGATCTTGGCAAGTTCTGAGTTGATGCGGCGCGCAGGATGATTGATTGCAATAAAACACAGATGAAATCGTTGACGCAATGAACGCAATTACCGTTGCACTTCGATCATGCGCAACCCGCCCCATGCCACGCGCTCACCGTTTGGCAGCGTTTCACTGGTGATCTCGCGCGTCATCGGCCCGCTGTCCACCAATCGGTGAGCGTGTTTGCGCGCAAACTCGTCAATGCCCGATTTCACATCCGGGTTGAAGCAATCATGAAACAGGATGTGACATCCGGGTGATGCAACCGACAACACTGCGTTCGCATCGCGCAACACGCCGGCGCGGGTGTGATCGCCATCAATCAAGATCAAGTCAAAGTTGCCGCCTGCTGCCTCTCGCGTTTGTGGCAGCGCCTGTGGCGACAAACCGGTCACGACGGTTGCGCGCTGTTGCAATTGCGCCCACGTCTCCGGCGCGATTTGCGGGCGCGGATCAAGGCACACGATTTTGCCATCGGTCTGGCCCGCGTTCATGGCCGAACATACGATCAATGCCGAGCCGCCGTGCAGCGTGCCGATCTCCAGATAACGTTGCGGGCGCAACGTAAACGCCAGAGTAAAAAGGAGCAGGCGTTCCGCGCGGGTCATCCACACCGGCGCTGTGCGGATGACCTCGACGTAACCGGTGTCAAAGTCGCCCGCGTAGGCAGTCACATCGGCAACGGCAACGTCTGGCGTGAGTTCTGATTTGGAAGAACCAGTTTTGAAAAACTTCATTCAGTTGAATCCTTGAAAAGTGCGCCCTCGAACAGGGCAGCGATGCCAAACGCAGCCATGAGCGTATTGTGCGCGCGAACGTAGTCGGGTGAATCGAACCACGGCCGCAGCGTGATGCACCGGGTCAGAGCGAAGATGTCGGCGTCGCTGCGTTTGCGTTTGCGTTGCAGCTCGGCGCGTTGCAGCATCACTGCGTCGTAGCGGGTGATCACATCGTTGATGGCAGCCAGTTGGGCTTGCTCGTGCCACAGCGCTGGCCGGCCGAGCACATCGTTGATGGTGGTTTCGGGTGTGCCGTCAGTCAGCAGCGCCGGGTTGAATAGTGGCTCGGGTGGGCGAAAGCCGCGTCGGCGCTCGATGTCTTCGACGGTCTGCCGCGCGCGCGTCAACAGGCTAAAGCGGCGGATGTTCCAATCGCTCGGTTCGGGCGGTTGTGGCGCAGACGGAGTTGCGGACGAAGGTGCGGACAGTGGCTCGCCCGGCGTTAGGCGCGCGTGCGACATGTTGAACCCGGCGTTTTGACCCAGCAGATAGGCGTGCTGTGTGCGCATCATCAGCGCCACAGGCAACACTTTGTCCAGATAGGGCTGGTCGTAATTCTTGATGATCGTGCTCAGCGTGTTGCGCTCGTAGAGATACGCGATCTTGGGCGCGGGGATGCGCGACGACGTGCCGAAGTGGCGGTGATAGGCGACTGCCTTGGGCGCAAAGACGACTGTGTGACCGAGAATCCACAACCGCCAGCCCAGGTCGAGGTCTTCGTAGTAGGCGAAGTAGCTCTCGTCGAATCCGCCCGCGTCTATGAACGCCTGACGGTCAATCAACATCGCGCCAGCCGACGCGGCCAGCAAGTAACGCTGCTTGTCGTGTGCCGTCTGGTCAGTCGAGCCGTGGCCGATGCTGCTGGCGTGACCAAGCGGTGAGAACTCATGGCCCGCGAAGTCCAGCGTCGCGCCATCCCAACTCAGAATCTTTGACCCCGCGCACACCGTATCCGCTTCGTCTTGCAACGCGGCCACTAGTTGAAGCAGCCAATCCGGTTCGACCCGCATGTCGTTGTTGAGCAGCGCCACGTGCGTCGCGTCGCATTCGGCAATCGCGCGGTTGTATCCGGCGCAAAAGCCGAGGTTGCGCTCGAATGGCAGAATGTGCACGGCCGGAAAGCGATCATGAACCCATGCCAGCGATGCGTCGGTCGAGCCGTTATCCGCCAGCACGATCTCCAGCTTGTCCGGCGGATAGTCCAGCCGGCTGAGCGAACTCAGGCAGTCGTCGAGGTAACTCTGGCCGTTGTGGTTGAGCACGATCACGCTGACCGCCGGCAGGCTGCGCGCATGCACAGTCCGTGACGCGAAGGCGTCGCGCCACAAATGGGCATGCTGCGACAACTGCCCGTGTTCGCGCGCGGTCTGCTGCGCCGCAGCAGCGAGGCGCTGGCGCAAGTCGGCCTGCTCGATCAACTGCGTCAGCGCCTCGACCCACTCATTTGTATTTCGCGCGAGCAAACCGTTCACCCCGTGTTCGACGATGGCGCGATAGGGTGCGACGTCGCTGCACACCACGGCTGCGCCGGTCGCCGTGTATTCGAGAAACTTCACCGCGCTCTTGCAGCGGTTAAACGGCGTGTCGCGCAGCGGGGCGATGGCGATGTCCCATATTTGCGCGCGCAGTTGTTCGGCAAACTGCGCATAATCGGGCTGATGCGGCAGGTGCTTGACATTGGGCAATGCTGCCAAAGCGTTTGGCGGCACGTCGCCAAAGAAGACGAACGCGACGCGATCCTGAAACCTCGTCCCAATCTTCAGCAGCGCCGGTGCGATCATCTCCAGATCGGGCGCGTGCGTCCCGCCGCCGAGATAGACAATCTCTAAACGTCCATCACCCCTCACCCCAACCCTCTCCCCCAAGGGGAGAGGGAGTCGGTTGTGCCACAACTGCTCATCCAGACAATTGGGCAGCACGTGCGTGTTGGGGTTGAGCAGGCGCAATCGCCGGGCCAATGGCTCAGTGGTCGTCGTGACCACGTCGGCATCGTCAATTGCGCGCAAGATGGGTTCGCGCGCGTGGCGATATTTGGCCGCGGCCGGGTGATCTTCGGGTATGTCCCACAGCAGGTCGTCAATCTCGAACACGATGCGCTTGCCCTGCGCCCTGGCTTTCTCGATGACTTGGCGATAACTGGCGTGGGCGGGGAAATCGCGTTGGATCAACACCGCATCGGCCTGGGCGATGCAATCCAGGTCGAGGCGTGCATCGGGCAAGGTGTGGCCGATCAGGGCGGTGTAGCCGGCGGCTTGCAGCGGCGAACGCACACGCAAATGTGCACACGCGCTGCGCCACTCTTCGCACGTGAAGACTGCAACGGTTCGCATCATGCGCCTGTTTTGCCGAGGCCGCGCCACCAGCGCATCAACCGGATGAACTTGCCCTGTTCATATTGCCGCACCAACTCTCGCAGCGCATCGCGCTCGCGGCGCAGCTCATCTACATCGGCGTCGGCATGTGTTGCGCCGGTGGCCGCGCGCATGGCATTCAAGGCTTGGCGCAACTCTTGATTCTCTTGTTGCAATCGCCAGATGTGGCGCTCATAGTCGCGCGCGATGCGGTGAGCTGTGTCGCTGCGGCGGCGGAAGCGCATGGCCCACGGCGTGAGGAACGTGGCGTCGAAGTCGAGGTCGTGATAAAAGCCGTGACGGGCAAATTGCTCGGCCCAGTACTCCGGCGGCTGCACGTTGAAGTGCGTTGCCTCGGTGAAGTCATGCGGGGTCGAAGAGAACAGGACGTCATCGGTATGACAACACAAATTTTCGATCGCGCGTTGACCTTCGGCTTTGTCCAGATGCTCCAGCACTTCGATGCAGGTGATCAAGTCGTATGTGCGCTCGAACGGTGCCGTGATCGAACCAACAGCGCAAAATGCGCGCACGCTTGGGTGCACCTGGCTGATGGCGTAGTCCGACACATCCACGCCCCACGCTTCAACGCCTTGCGCGCGCAACGCTTCAACCAGAAAGCCCATAGCACAGCCAGCGTCCAACACGGTGGCCGGGTGGACGTCCTTGACGATGTGGCCGGCGATGGTGCTGAAGAAGCGCAACCAGCCTTCGTTGCGGCGATAGTCTGCGCCGCAGCCGGTGGCGTAATACCGTTCGCCGAACAGCGCGCCTTGGCCGTCACTCGCCGTCGTGTGTGAATCGTTCATACCCGCTGACTGACGGTGCTGCGCTGGGCAGTGGCGGTGGCCGTTGCGACCGGGGCTGTCGCGGGCACGTGCGTCCAGCCGCCCGCAAGCGCGATCAAGCCATAGCGCTCATCCGTGCCGCCGGGGGCTACCTTCAGACGCGCGCACTGCATCCAGGCGTCATACTGGTGCGTGCCTTCGGGGTCGTAAATTACCGTGTTGAGCAAATATTCGCCCGGCAAGAAGGGCAATCGCTCGATGCGATAGTCCACGATGCCGTTGCCGTCCACGTATGAAATCGGACAGCGATTGAGCCGGTTGTTGGGGCCGGCCAGATTCGCGCCCGTCAGAATGTGATTGAACGCCAGGCCGAAGGTCGGCTCGTCCACGCGCTGGCTGGCTGAGTAGTGCAGGCGCACCACCAGCGGGGCATGGGTCGTGGCGACTTTGAGCGGCCGGTTCGCGCCGTCGAGGAACTCCACGCGCAACACGCGCACCTCGCCGCTGCCAAATCTGTCGTTGCCATTTGCGGGCATGTTGCTCGATCCGCGTTCGAGCACGTGCCGGTAATAGGCGTCGGCCACGCGTTGCACATCGCCTTCGGCCTTCAGGCGGCCATGATCGAGCCACACCGCTTTGGTGCAGGTGCGCAACACTGCATCCAGGCTGTGCGAGACAAACAAGATGGTGATGCCGCTCTTGCGCAATTGCTGCATGCGTTCGTTGCACTTTTGCTGAAAGGCCTGATCGCCCACCGACAGCACTTCATCCACCAGCAGGATGTCTGGGTCGAGGTGCACCGCAACCGAAAAGCCGAGCCGGGCGTACATGCCGCTGGAATAATCCTTCACCGGCACGTCAATAAAGTCTTCCAACTCGGCAAACTCGATGATCTCGTCCAGCTTGTGCTCAACCTGTTTGCGGCTCATGCCCATCACTGCGCCGTTCAGGAAGATGTTGTCGCGCCCGCTCAACTCCGGGTGGAACCCGGCCCCCAACTCCAGCAGCGCCGTCACGCGCCCATTGACGGCCACTGTGCCGGCGGAGGGCTTGATGATGCGGCTGATGAGCTTGAGCGCGGTGCTCTTGCCCGCGCCATTGGTGCCGATCAGGCCGACGCTGCTGCCGCGCTCGACGGTGAAGCTGGCCTCGCGCAACGCCCAAAAAATATTGGCCTCGCGTTCGCGCTCGGCATCCCGCGTGCGCCTGGCGCGGCGCAATGCCGAGATAAACAATTCCTGAAATGCGCGCGGCCTGTCGCGATCTATGCGGAAGTACTTCGAGACGCTGCTGAATTCAATCGCGGTTGACATCACTGCTGTTGAGTATTGAACGGACGGACGGAGCGCAAGTGTAGCAGTTGCGCCTGGGCGGATTCACCACCGTTTAGCCACCTTGCTTCAGCCGGACATACGCCGCAAGCGCATCCTGCCACGCGCGCATCCGGTCTATGCCCAAGGTCTTCAACCCGTGATTGTCCAGAACGGAATACGGCGGGCGACGGGCCGGCGCATTGAACTCGGCGCTGGTGGTGGGGTGCAAATCGGCCTGAATACCGGCCAGCCGAAAGATCTCGGCGGCGAAGGCATGCCACGTTGTGGCCCCATCATTGGTGACGTGATAGGTGCCATATGACTCGGTGTCAATGAGGGCCGCGAGCTGTTGAGCCAGGTCCTGGGTGAAGGTGGGCGTGCACACCTGGTCGTCCACCACCTTGATCAGCTTTTGGTCATTGGCCAGCCGCAGCATGGTGTTGACGAAGTTGCCGCCCTTGCCGCTGGCACCAGCCAGGCCATACAGCCCGCAGGTGCGGATGATGTAGTGCTTGGGCCAGGCAGCCCGGATGAGCAACTCGCCGGCCAGCTTGCTTGCGCCGTATGCGCTGAGCGGATTGGGCAAATCAGCCTCGATGTAGGGTGAGCGTTTTGCGCCATCGAAGACGTAATCGGTGCTGATGTGCATGAGCGCTGCGTCGGCCTCACGGCAGATCAACGCCAGTTGTTGCGCCGCCAGCGCGTTCACCTGCAAGGCGCGCGAGGCGTCCTTCTCGATGTCATCCACGCGATGAAAGGCAGCGGTGTTGATGACGACATTGGGCGAAAAGCTGCTGACCACCGCGCGCGTCTCGGCCGCGTCGCATACGTCGAGCGCGATGGCGGTGGATGACGATGCGCTGTCATCTGCGGTCGTCGCGCCACGCGCGGTGCCAAGCACGTTGTGAGGCGTCAATGCACGCATGAGGTCGCTGCCGAGTTGACCATTCGCGCCGATGAGGAGGATTTTCATGATTGGGAGTGCGTTAATTCGAGGTTGAAACCAGATTATCCCCGATGCGCTGCTAAGAGATGAGCGCGGTATCATCTCGCGGCTATGTCCAAAATACCAGTCGCAGTGCTCGGCGCAACCGGCGCCGTGGGTCAACGCTTCGTCCAACTCCTCAGCAATCACCCCACCTTCGAGCTGACTGCGCTGACCGCCAGCGACCGCAGCGAGGGCAAGCGCTACGCCGATGCGGCCCATTGGATCATCGAGGGCGACATCCCGGCGCAGGTGCGCGAGATGCCGCTGTTGCCGACGGACGCCGATGCTGTGAAACGCAAAGCGCAAAACGTAAAGGCAGTGTTTAGCGCGCTGCCGAATGAATCGGCTCAAGCGGCTGAACCGGCATTCGCCCAGGCGGGCATGCTGGTGTTCAGCAACGCCTCGTTCTATCGCCAACACGCCGACGTGCCGCTGGTCATCCCCGAGGTCAACGTCGAGCATTTGAACCTGCTCAAGCACCAGCGCCAGGCGCGCGGCTGGACGGGCGGCATCGTGTGCAACACCAATTGCACGGTCAGCGGGCCGGCCATGACCCTGCGCCCGCTGCACGATCAGTTCGGCGTCAGGCGCGTGTTCTGCGTCAGCATGCAGGCTGCCAGCGGCGCCGGCTACCCCGGTGTGCCGTCGCTCGACTTGATTGACAACGTCGTGCCGTTTATCAAGGGCGAGGAAGAGAAGTTGGAGGCCGAGGCGCGCAAGCTTCTAGGCCGGCTAGACGGCGGCGCGATTCAGGGCGCCGAGTTCGCCGTGAGCGCGCACTGCAACCGTGTACCAGTGATTGACGGTCATATGGTCACCATGTCGGTCGAGACCGAGCGCCCGATCACGCCGGAGCAGGCCATTGCCGTGATGCGCGAATTTCGTTGCGAGTGCGTTGCAGGGTTGCCGACCGCTCCCGACAGTCCTATCGTGGTGCGCGACGAAGCCGACCGCCCGCAAACCCGCCGCGACCGGCTGACCGGCGGCGGGATGAGCGTGGTGGTAGGCCGCGTGCGCGCAGAACCTTTGTTTGGGGCGCATGGCGTCAAGTTCATGACGCTGGCGCACAACACCATTCGTGGCGCGGCCGGTGGAAGCGTGCTTAACGCCGAATGCGCCTGGCGGATGGGATTAGCGGACTAGTTAATGGTTGTTGGTTATTGGTTAACGAATGTGTTGTCTTGCCTCATCAACCAACAACCATTAACCAACACCTGAATCGGGGGTAACTCTCAACATGAAAAACATCGCCGTCATCGGCAGCGGCTACGTCGGCCTTGTGACCGGCACCTGCTTTGCCGACCTGGGCAACCGCGTGGTGTGCGTGGACGTGAACGTCGAACGCATCGCCAATCTGCAAAACGGCATCATGCCGATCTACGAGCCGGGCCTGGAAGAGTTGGCCAAGCGCAATGTCGCCGCTGGCCGGCTGCACTTCACCACCTCATATGCCGAGGCGCTGAATTGTTCCGAAGCGCCGGCCGATCTGGCCTTCATCGCCGTGAACACGCCGATGGGCGTGGATGGCGAGGCCGAGCTGCGCTACGTGCGCTCAGCGGCAGAGTGCATCGCCCAGACGATGGATCACCCGCTCATCATCATTAACAAGAGCACAGTGCCGGTGGGCACCGGCGACTGGGTGAGCGACATCGTGCGCAACAAGCAGCCCCAGCCGATCCCGTTCAGCGTGGTCAGCAACCCGGAGTTCCTGCGCGAGGGCGCGGCGATTGCCGACTTCATGGCGCCGGATCGGGTGGTGCTCGGCTCGCTGCACGAGGACGCGGCTCAGAAGGTGGCGCAACTGTATTTGCCGTTGCGCGGGCCGATCATGATTACCGACCTGCGCACGGCCGAGATGATCAAATACGCCAGCAACGCATTTCTCGCCACAAAGATCAGCTTCATCAACGAGATCGCCAACATCTGCGAGGCGCTCGGCGCGGACGTGAAGGAAGTGGCGGCTGGCATGGGCTACGACAAGCGCATCGGCCGCGCATTCCTCGACGCCGGCCTGGGCTACGGCGGCAGTTGCTTCCCCAAGGACGTGAAGGCGCTGGCGCACATGGCCAATGTGCAGGGCAAACATCCGCAATTGCTGGAAGCGGTGATGACGATCAATACCGACGCGCGCCGCAGCATCGTGGCCAAGGTGCGGGCGCTGGTGGGCAACAACGGCGCGCACCTCAACCGGTTGGAAGGCGCGACCATCGGCGTGCTCGGCCTGGCATTCAAGGCCAACACCGACGACATCCGTGAGAGCCAGCCGATTGACATCATCCGCATGTTGCAGGCCGATGGCGCCAACGTGAAGGCGTATGACCCGGTGGCGATGGAGAATGCCGGCAAGGTGTTGCAGAACGTGCAACTGTGTGAGGACGCCTACGAGACGGCTGAGGGCTGCGACGCAATCATCCTGGCCACCGAGTGGAACGAATTCAAGAACCTCGACCTGGCGCGGCTGAAGGAGACGATGCGCCAGCCGGTGATCGTGGACGGCCGCAACCTATATGACCCCGAGCGCATGCATAAGCTCGGCTTCACCTATCGCGGGGTGGGAAGAGGGTATTGACGATTTTCGAGTGTCGAGTGATGAGTGGCGCGGATTCGAGAGAGTCCGCGCCATATTTGTTGTTGGCGGACAACGATGCTTCTGCTTACGGCTTCAAACTTCGTTCCAGATAGATGAGACTGCTCTTGATCTGATAGCCCATCACATAGTTGATCGCCAGGTTCGTTGCGTCGCGTGAGACGCAGTCATCACGCAGTAGTGCAGCCCCTTTTTGCCTGGCATACAAAATGCTGCTCAACTTCAGTGCCTGACCGATCATCGGGTTGTGGCGGTAGCGACGGTCTACGCCGGTATGCAGGTTGCTCGCGCCGGTGGCATTCACGGTCGTGGCAGCCATGCCGATCCACTCGCCGGTCTTCTCGTCTATGGCGATGATCTGCCCTTCGGGTTGGTACCAACTCGAACCACATACATGTTCGTTGAAGTGCTCGAACGAATCCCAGGCAGGTTCATCGGTATACCCGGGTAAATCCAGCGCATGCACCCAGGCGTTGAGTTGGAACAACTTGCGGCGTGCAGCCTCGCTGTCGTTGAACTCGGCCAGCGATGTGATGCGCACATGGGTTTGCCTGCTGAATTCGATGACGTGCGCGAATCGTTTCTCGTTGAAGCGCGCAAGATCAAGCTCAAATGCCAGATGTTGGGCAGTCTGGACGAAGCCGCGCCCGTAGGCGAAGCGTAACGTGTCGCCGTTGTGTTCGGCGACCAGCGCATGTAAGCCCGATGCGCCCTGCTCTTGCGCCATCCTGAGCGCGTTGTCATACAAGGCCGTGCCGACGCCCTGATTGCGTTTGTCTGGTTTGACCATGATGATGAGATCGCGACCACCCGTGCTGTCCCACGGTTCGTGATGCATATGGCTATAGCCAAGCACGTTGCCCTGCGCATCTTCGGCGACCCGCCAGTAATGTTTGGCGTTACTCATCCCCTGCCGGAAGTGGTCCGACATCGTCGTCTCCGTCGGTGACTCCAGGAACGAGTCGGAGCCGAACCATGTGGACATGTAGAGCTGAAGCGTCATTGGCACAAGCGCCGGGATGTCCGTGTCGGGGTTGGGTGGGCGAAGCGTACACGTCGTTTGCGTTGTCATGGTGTTCTCCTCAGGCGCGTGACGCGATTCGATGAGCCGCGCACGTTGTCCGATAAGTGCGTAGAAATAGCGATACACGGCAGACGCACGGTTAGACGCTCCCAATTTCGATCGGATGTTGGTGAGATGCTCAGATACCGTGCGCGTGGTGATGTTCAAACGTGCGGCGATCTCTTTGTCGGTCAGGCCCTCCGCGATCAGTTCGATCACTTCTATCTCGCGCGGCGAAAGCTGTGGTTCAAACATGGTGGTAGCCGCGACCGGGAAGATAGCGGGTTCGCAGTGGGACGGCAATTGTAAGAAGTACGGGTTGCTGACTGCGGTATCGTCATGCCCCACACATGACCAAGACAAACGGCACCCTTCGATCCTTCGACAAGCTCAGGATTCAGGGCAAACGTCCCGCCCGCACCAAGATCAAACGCCTCGGCGATGGCATCACCCGCGCCGTGCTGCCCAATGGCCTGACCGTGATCGCCAAGGAGATGCACGCCGCGCCGGTGACGGCGTTCTGCGTGTGGTATCGCGTCGGCTCACGCAACGAACACGGCGGCATCACCGGCGCGTCGCATTGGGTCGAGCACATGATGTTCAAGGGCACGCGCAGATACAGCGAGGCCGACCTCGACCGGCTGGTCAGCCGCGACGGCGGCGTGCGCAACGCCTTCACCTGGATTGACTTCACGGCCTATTACGAGACCATGCCGTCGGACAAAATTGACCTGGCCATCGCGCTGGAGGCCGACCGCATGGTCAACTCGCGCTTCGACGAGAAGGAAGTGGCTAGCGAGCGTGTGGTCATCATCAACGAGCGGCAGATGTATGAAAACGGCCCTGGCTTCCGTCTGAGCGAAGATGTGCAGGCGGCAGCGTTCAAGGCACACCCATATGGCCACGAAGTGATCGGCCACATGCATGATTTGGAGACGATGACGCGTGACGACCTGTTCGGCCACTACCGCACGTTCTATGCGCCCAACAACGCCATCGTCGCCGTCGCTGGCGACTTCGACACGCAGGACATGCTGGCCAAGATCGAGCGGCATTACGGCAAGCTCAAGCCATCGCGCCACATCCCGCCCGTGACGGCGCAGGAGCCACCCCAGCGCGGCGAGCGGCGCGTTGTGGTGAAAGGCGAGGGCGACACGAACTACCTGACACTGGCGTTTCACGCGCCCGGCGCGGCGCATGACGACTACATGGCGCTGATCGCAATGGACTCGGTGCTGTGCGGCGCGAGTGGGCTGTCGTTTTTCGGCGGCGGCACCAGCAACCGCAGCAGCCGGCTGAGCAAGGCACTGGTGGACACGGGCTGGATGGCCGATGTGGGCGGCGGCATGGTGCCGACGATTGATCCGTATCTGTATTCCATCGGCGCGACGATCATGCCGGGCAAAGACATCAATGCGGCTGAGGCCAAGCTGTGGGAGGAGATCGAGAAAATTCGCAGTGAGCCGCCGGCGCAGGCCGAGCTGGACAAGGCGCTCAAGCAGACGCGCGCACAAGTGGCCTTCGGCACCGAGACGGTGACCAATCAGGCCTTCTGGCTGGGCTTCAGTGAGGTGATCGCCGATCACACCTGGTTCACTACGTTCGTGGATCGCTTGACGCAGGTGACGCCGGCCGATGTGCAGCGCGTGGCGCAGACTTACCTCAGCCGCGACAACGTGACGGTTGGACAGTATCTGGCGCAGGGATAATGCGGCAACGGAGGTGCCTATGGCGACCCAATTGACTGACGCGCCAACCACAATGCAAACCGGGCGGCAGCATGTGCCGCCTTTGCAGTCTGGCGACCGGTTGACGCGCCGTGAGTTCGAGCGCCGCTATGCGGCGATGCCACGCGCAAAAAATGCTGAGTTGATTGAAGGAGTCGTCTACATGGCCTCACCATTGCATGTTGACCATGGCCGCCCGCACAGCGCAATCATGACTTGGCTTGGCACTTATCAAGCTGCCACACCCGGCACAGATGTGCTGGACAACACCAGCACGCGGTTGGATGCCGACAACGAGGTGCAGCCCGACGCCATGTTGCGGCTGGATGAAAGAGCCGGTGGTCGAACGCGCATTCAAGATGGCTATGTCATCGGTGCGCCGGAGTTGGTCGTCGAGATCGCGGCGTCGAGCGCGGCGATTGACCTGAGCGACAAGATGCGCGCTTATCGCCGCGCGGGTGTGCGCGAGTATGGCGTGTGGCAAATTTACGAACAGCGGCTGGATTGGTTTGTCCTTATTGAGGGGGAATATCAGGTGCTGAAGCCCGACGCAGATGGCATTCTGCGCAGCCGCGCTTTCCCCGGCTTGTGGCTGGCCACGAATGACATCTTTCAGAACAACATGGCAGTCGTGCTGAACACGCTTCAGACAGGCCTCTCGACGCCAGAGCACGCCGAATTCGCACAACGCCTCAAACAACAACTCACATGACCCGACTTCGATCCCGAACCTCCAACAGCGCAAACCAAAACGCAAAACGCAAAACGCAAGGCTCCCAATCGCCGGCTATTCCCAACAGCGAGACCATCGCCCAGTTTGAGCTTGGCAACGGCATCAAGGTCTACGCTTACGAGAACTTCGCCAGCCCGGCCGTGGTGGTGAGCGGTTATCTTGTGGCAGGCGCATTGGACGAGCCGCGCGAGAAAGGTGGGCTGGCTGGCTTTGTGGCCGATTGTCTGATGCGCGGCACGCAACGTTACAGCTACGAGCACATCTTCGAGCAGACCGAAGCTATCGGCGCGAACCTGAGCGTGAGCGGCGGCATGTTCACCAGCGGCTTCTTCAGCAAGAGCCTGAGCGAAGATTTGCCGCTGATGCTCGATCTGCTCGGTGATGTGATTCGCCATCCGACCTTCCCCGAAGACGAAGTGGAGAAGGAGCGGGCCGAGTGGCTGACCAGCTTGCAAGAGCGAACCAACAGCACGCGCGCTATGTGCGGTTTGGCCTTCGCCCAACTGTGCTACGACGACGCGCATCCTTACCACTACTCGACCGATGGTTACCCTGAGACGGCGAAGGCGATCACACTCGATGACACGCGCGACTTTCACAAGCGCTTCTATGCGCCGCAGGACATGGTGTTTACGGTCGTCGGCGCGGTCAAGGCCGAGCAGGCGCGCGACTTGATCGCGGCGCGGTTTGGCGATTGGACGGCGATGCGGCCCGAGCGCGCGCCGTTGCCGGATGCTAGGCTCATCACTGGCCAGCAGCGCAGTCACGTGGCCATGCCCGGCAAGAGCCAGAGCAACATTGCGTTAGGCTACCCCGGCCCCAGCAACATGGACTCCGACTGGACAGCCTGCGCGCTGATGAACAGCATCCTTGGCCAGTTCGGCATGTATGGCCGCCTGGGCGAGAGCGTGCGCAAGGAAGAGGGGCTGGTGTATTACATCGGCTCGCGCTTTGAGGGCGGCCTCGGCCCCGGCTCGTGGAACCTCTATGCCGGCACGAATCCGACGACAGTGGATCGCGTGGTCGAAATTTCGTTGAAGGAGATGCGGCGCATGCGCGACCGCAAAGTCAAATCGGAGGAGTTGGACGACAACCAGTCGTATTTCATCGGCGTGCAGCCCTTGCAGATGGAGACGAACGAAGGTGTGGCCGGGGCGATTTTGAACATGGTGCGCTACCAGCGCGGGCTAGACTGGCTGCTCACTTACCCGGAGCGCGTGCGCGCTGTGACGGTGAAAGACATCCAGCGCGTCGCGCAAAAATGGCTCGACCCCGACAACTTCGTGCTGGCGACGGCAGGCTCATGAATTTACGATTTCAGATTTACGATTGACAATTCTGAGCGGCTCGTCAATCGCAAATCTGAAATCGTCAATCGTAAATGTTGACGACCGGCGTAGACATCCTCCAAGTGCCGCGCCTGCGTGAGGCGCTGGAGCGCTACGGCGAGCGCTTCTTGGAGCGCGTCTATACGCCCAACGAGCTGGCCTATTGCGGCGGGCGTGTGCCGGAACTGGCGGCGCGCTTTGCAGCCAAAGAAGCGGTGTCGAAGGCGTTGGGCGTGGGCATGCGCGTGATGTCGCGCGACGGCATCGGCTGGCATGAGGCCGAGGTGATCAACGGCAGCAGCGGCAAGCCGAGCGTGCGCCTGCATGGCCGCGCCGCGGCACTGTGCGCCGAGCTCGGCCTGACGCAGTGGTCGCTGTCCATCACGCATGAGCGTGACTACGCCATCGCATTCGTCGTGGCGCTGTGACGTGCACAGGACTTACACACCGACATACTTTCTGGACGCGGATGAACACGGATTTCCCGGATAGTGCAGAATCAATCCGCATTGTCGGCGTGAATCCGCGTCCCAAATTCTGGTTTGCGTAAGTCCTGGCGCACTGTTAGGCTCAATTGCTGAGCACATAGGCGACGGTGGGTGGATTGGGCAACGCCCGTTCCCATCTATCCACCACCACGAGCTGCATCGTCCACGGCCCGTTTGGCAACACCACCCCGTTGGGTAAGGGCTGGCGTGTGTCCCAGCGCCACAGCAGGCCGTTCACCACCGGCCGCCTGAACTCACGCAGGAAGCACACTCCCTTCTCGCAGCGTGGATCGAGCAGCTCGAACTTGTAGTACGCGAAGTTGTTCGATGTGGCCGTGCCCCGAATCTCGACGATGCCGCTGAAGACGCTGCCATTAGCGGGCCGGGTGATGGCTGCGCGGCCGGTCAGCCGTGGCAGCGGCAGCTCATACGTCACATCAATTGAGAAGTAGATGGCGTTGTCTTCGTCCACACGTTTGCGCCAACTGCCGCCGCCAGCGTCGCGGTCGCCGGTGGCGATGACTTCCATGACGTACTGACCTGGCTCGACCGGCTTGCCGCTGCCCACTGCGTCATCACTGTCGGGCCAGCGATACTCGCGGTTGACCTGCGGCAATGGATTGCACACGCCGTTCGCATCGCCGAGCGGGCACCACGGCGCGTTGCGCTCGACGTGGCGATACACCTCTGTGCGCGCACCCGTGGCCGGGTCAATCTTGAAGATGGCGAACTCGACCGATAGGCTCGGCCCTTCAAGCTTTTGAAACTCGAACGCTTGTCCTTGCCACGGGCCTTCGGGCGGCAGCAGCACTTGCGCCTTGATGCCCGAGCCGGCGCCGTCGGGCGATTTGGTGCTCAGACCGCGCAGCAACAGCCGCGCCACGCTGCCTGGCCGGCGCGTCGGCGTTGGCGTGACGGTCGCGCCCTGTGCGAGTGCTGCGCCAAAGCTCGGTTGTGGCGCTGGCGTCATGAAAGCAGCGATGACAATCACGCAGCTTGCCGCAATTGCAAATGAGGTTCGCCAAGATGCGTTGCGTTGCATAGTCTCACCCTCCCTCGATCACTTGTGCCTCGCTCTCGTCAATTCGCAATCGTGACTTGCACGCGCGGCACCTGGCCCAACTCACGCCCGAACCGATCCACCACCACCAGGCGCAGTTGGTATGTGCCATTGGGCACGGTGCGCGTGTCCCAACGCAGTAGGGTGCCATTTGCCACCGCCCGCCTGCCTTCGGCCACGAAGCACACGCCGCCAGCGCAACGCGCATCCTCGAACTCGAACTTGTAAAACGCAAAATTGTTGGAGGTGGCCGTGCCGCGAATGTTGACGATGCCCCTGAGCACACTGTTGTTGCGCGGCGAGACGATGGCTGCCCGACCGGTTTGCCGCGGCAGTTCGGCTGGCGCGTCGGCCTCGCCGAATTCGAGCGTGAATTCCGGCGCGCTGAACCAGTTGCCAAATGTGTCGTCGTCGTTGCCGTCAACGTAGGCGAAGCCGTTGATCTCGATGATGAATTGGCCCGGCGTCAGCGGCGTGCTGCTGCCGGGCTGGCCGTCGCTGTCGGGCCAGCGGTATTCGCCGTTGACGAACGGGATGGCATTACAACGATTGCCCGTCTCGCGGAACATGCAGAACGGCGCGGTGCGCTCGGTGTGGCGATACACCTCGACGCGTCCGTTCGGCGTGTCTTGAAAGACGGCGAACTGGGCGCGTAGGCGGCCGTTCTCACGGCTGGCCGCCAGTTGTTTGGCTTCCTCGGCCGGCACCCACTCGAACGTGGTCGAGTTCCATTCGCCATCGCCCTGCAACTTCACCTGTGCCTTGAGGTCGCCCACGCCATCGGGTGACGTCCTGCTCAGCCCTTTGAGCAGCAGCCGCGCCCGCGACCCTGGCCGGCGCGTCGGCGTGACGGTGGGCGTGGCCGTGTTGCTTTGTGCCTGAGCCGTCTGCTGTCCAGATGGCGCTGGCGTCAGCGACAAGCCAATGGCGATGATGCTGACAGATACGACCGCCAAGCCCAGCCTCAGTGCGCGCCGCCAGCGGTTGTGATTGCGTGTGTGGTTCATGGCGTCACCTCGGTCAATTCAATTGCGCTCACCGCCTGATCGAGATCAGGCGCACAGTTGTTGGTGTGAAAATCATTAAGCGTCTGATCGAGCACCCTCTTGCCTTGCGGATCGTCGAATGTGTTCAGGCAGGCCTCGAATTCCGCCTTCGCCTTCTCCAACGTTGGCTGCCCTGTCGCCGGGTCTTGTAACTCAAACTTGTGCATGATGCCCTGACGCAACAGCGTGGCGCCGCGCACCCAGTGGGCGATGGCCGTATGGCGCGGCTGGCTCGCACCGATCAGTGCAGCCGCCTCATCCACTTCGGCCAGGGCCGTCTTGAACAAAGCCTCGGCCTCGGGGAAGCGCCCTTCCACCAGCTCAAGCTGACCCTTCAAACTGTGCGCGTTGGCCAGCGAGGTCTTCATCTTGCCCAATAACAGCGGCTGCTCGGCGGCCGGTGTGTTTTGAACGGCCGTCTCGTAGCGAGCGATGGCCTGATCGAGCAGTTCCGCTGTTTGCGTCGGGATGGTCTCGGCCCGCAGCGCGATCTCGGCGCGGCGCAGCAGTGCCGTGCCCAGCCCCCAATTGCCCAGCGCGTAGTTTGGGTTGCCCTGAATCGCAGCGGTGAAACTGCGCTCGGCCTCGTTGAGCGCGGTCTCGGGCGAGCCAAACACGGCCCTGGCCTTGTCGTCGTTGCGGAAGATGAACAGCGCTTCGCGGCCGAGGAAGAAATTGAGCAGGGCCCGTTCGTCGTCCGTTGTCCACTTGCCTTGAATGCTCTGAAAGTCCTTCAGCGCGTTGTCGTGCAGGCCAATCAGGTCGAACAGCAACCCGCGCACGAAGATCGCGCGCGATTCGAGCGAGGCGCCTACACCCAGGCCGATGTCGCCCTTGAGCGGCAATTGGATGCCGACCGGCGCACCGAGCCGGTTGCTGCCGACGATGTCCTCAGCTTCGCTCTCGCGTTGAAGTGATGTGGCCGCCGTCGCGATGTAGAACTCCGGCTCAAGCTCGGCCTGGTTGCCGCTTTTCTTGAGGTTGCCATAGATCACCAGGTGCGCGCCGATGCGGTCGGCCAGATCTTTAGCGGCGTCCTGCCGCTCGGCTGGCGTTGTGCCGGTGATGATGCCGATCGGCGCACCCTTCTCGGCCAGCGGCAGGCTGTCATGCCAAAGCTGCGCGGCCGAAGTCTCCTTCAGCGCGGCGTTCAAGCTGTCAAACACCCATTGGCCGACGCGATTGCCGTCGTCGGTCTGGGTCTGGCGGCCGTCAATGTCGGTCTCTGGGAATTGAGCCACAGCGATGTTGAACGTGCCCGACATGCGCGCCGGGCCGATGACCGGCGTGGGCGTGGGTTGCGTGACCGTGAACACGCGCGCCGTGCCCAGCCCAGCGATGATCAGGCCGGCCACGATTAGCACCGGCACCGCAATCACCAACCAACGTGGCACGTTGAGCGAGCCGATCTGGATAACGTTGCGGCTGCCGACAGCGACGTTGCCGGTATTACGCGCAGCGTTGACCTGTGCCACACCGCCAATGTTGACTTGGCCGCCCCCGCTCACGTCGCCGACGCGCACGTTGACGCCGCCGTCCGGCAGGTCGTCGTCGCTATCGGCTTCGCCAGGTATGAGCGGCGGCGGCAGCGCCCACTGCGCATCCGGAAAATCCTTTTGCGCCTGGGCAATCAGGTCGGGCAGGCGGTTTTGCTTGTCGAGGAAGTGCAGCAGGGATAAGGCGCGTTTGGGCAGCGTGTCGCCGCTCAGGCTTTCCCAGGGCACGTCAATATCGGCGCACAGCACTTCGAGCGATTCGAGCGTGTAGCGCGTCTCAAGCGTTTTACGGAGATCGGTCAGCCTTCCCATGGTTTGTTTGGCGCAGTAGGCCTATTGTGCGCCCGGCTTGCTCTCATCGCAATGCAGCGTCGGGCTGCCTGACGTGATCGGGTTCAGACGATGACGACGCGATCACTGCTCTCGGCTTATGCGCCGGGCGTGATGACGCGGCGGCGGATCACGTCGAGCGCTTGCAGCGCCGTGAGGTTGCGCTGGTTATAGCCGTACTGGAGATAGTCGTTGGTGAGCCAGGCGCTCTTGTTATCGCCGGGGAAGCTGTAGTGAAAGCCATCGCCGGTGGTGCCGCCCAAGGGCAGACGATCCATCACCTGGCGCAGGTTGAGCAGCGGCACTTGATATTCATAGGCCAGCGACGCGATCCTGCTGTTGATGAAGCCGCACGGCGCATTGTTGTCGCGGCACTCCAGGTCGTCGGCCTTGGTGATCAGCACCGGGATCACGCCCATGTTGATGGAGACCTCAATGATGCGGCGCATGTTGCCTTCGAAGCTCTGCCAGTTGTGCTGGTCGCCCGTGCCGAGCAGGATCAGCGCGACGCTGGGCCGGGTGCGGTTGTATTCGCACTCCAGCGGGGATTGGCCGTTGCAATAGCCGGGCGCGCTGCCGGGGTCGAGCACCTTGATGGTGTTGAAGCCGCCGATGGAGGCTGGCCCCTCAACACCGAACGAACCGCGGAAGAAGTCCACCGTGCTTTGCAAATAGGCGTAGTTGCCGAGGTTGTAGTTGCCCCAGTCAAACGGCTTCATGAAGGCCGGGTTCTGCGAGTTGCTGTCGCCAATCACCGAGAAGGCGTTGGGCCGGTTGCCGCGCGCCTGCCCGGTTTGGTAAATCTGCGCGACGCGGGCAGAGATGTCCGACAGATACGGATATTCGAGCGGGCCGACCGGCACCGGCGCGGGCTGGGCGTTGACGGATGCAGGTTGGGTGGGCAACACGAGCGCGCTGCCGACGGTGACAAATTGCGCGTCCACGTAGCCCTCGGTGCCGCTGGGCGTGATCACCTTTAGCCAGCTTTGGCCCGCCACCTGGCCCAGGATTTGCAGCGGCGTGCTCGGCCCCAGCCGGGTGATGACGTTGCCCTCGTAGCTGGGCGTCTCGCGCAGGCGCAGGCCGCCGGCGTCGGCCCGCACTTCGCCCGGCACGGCGTTGGGGACGGACGCGGGTTGCTGTGGCTGGATCGGCGCGCTTGGCAGTTGCGCATTTGTGTTCGGCGGCGGCACGAAGTCTGCGCCGGGGATGTTGATGACCTGGCCGAGCGAGAGGAAGTCGGGGTTCAGGCCGGGGTTGGCGGCCTGAATCGCATCGAGCGTGTTGAAGCCGAACCGAATCGCGATGTCCCACAGCGTGTCGTTTGGTTGCACCACGTATTGCGTCACGCGCGAGGTGGGCGATGGCTCGACGGCTGGCGCGGGTGCGACTGTCGCTTGCTCAACCACGGGCGCGGGCGTGTCGGTCGGCCCTGGCTGGGTGGGGAAGATGGTGACCTGAAAGCCGCCGATGGGTTGCTCGGCCGCGCCGCGTGGCAGGGCCAGCGCAAGCATGATGATGCCGCCGACAAACATGACGGCAACAAAGGCGGCGATGAGCGGCAACGACGAACGCGGGCGAGGTTGCATCGAGCCGAAATTTTACCGTTGACATCTGCTCTAATGGCCGGTAAATGACAGCCCGCACCCTTCTCTTGCTCTTCATCTTTTTAACGTTAACGGCCTGCGGCGGCAGCGCCGCGCCGAGCGCCGATGGCGCGGTCAAAAACGTCGAAGCGTATTTGCAGGCTCGCGTGGCGGGCGATGTGAACAGCATGGTCACACTGTCGTGCGCGGCGTGGGAGCCACAGGCGCGGCTGGAGCACACCTCCATCCAAGGCCGCGAGCCCAAGCTGGAGGGGCTGACCTGTCAGAGCAGCAGCGTCGAGGGCAGCAATGCCTTCGTGGCCTGCCAGGGCAAGATCATCACCAGCTACGATGGCGAGCAGCGCGAGATTGACTTGGCCGAGCGCCAGTTCAAGCTAACCCAGGAGGGCGGCGAGTGGCGGATGTGCGGATACAAGTAATTGGGAGTTGGTTATTGGGTAATGAACATTTGTCACAAGCCATCAACCAATTACCAATAGCCAACTACTTGACCGCCTTCAAGACCGCGTCCAGCGCCTGCAATGTCACCAGATTGCGCACTGTGAAGCCGTAGCGCAGATTCTCCGGCGTGAACACGTCCACGCGGCCGTCGGCCGGGGAAGACAGGTGGGTTGTGTCGTCGGGGTCTACGCCTTGGTTGGGCAAATCGGCCAGTGCGCGGTTCAGATTCACCAGCGGCACAGCGTAGTCCTGCGCCACCTTGACCACGATTTGGTTCAACTGGTTGGACTTGTCGGGGTTCTCCGGTCGGGTGGGGAAGGTGTTCAGAATCGGAACCACACCTGCATCGAGCGTGCTGCTGATGATGGTGCGCAGGTAGTAGTCGTAGGTCGCCAGGTCGGTCGTGTTCACATCGTTGGTGCCGAACATGACGATGGCGAAGGCCGGCTTACTCACCCGCATCTCGCACGCCAGCGGCGACTCGTCGGCCTGGCACCACTCCGGGTTGCTCCAGGTCGGGTCGAGCGGGCCGGCCACGTTGAAACCACCGGCCGCGGCCAGCCCAACCGTGGCGAAGGAATCCTCGGCCCACGCCTTGCCAGCATTGACACGCGCCGGCACGCCCAGAAATTGCTCGACCGTTGGTTTGAGGGCGGCGTGCTCACCCAAATCAAACTGCGCTTTGGCCAGCGGGCCCATGAAGAACTCGTTCTCGGTCATGCAGTCGCCGAGCTTGGCGAAGTTGCGCGCGTTCAGCCCCCTGCTCTGGCCGAGTTGATATGTGGCGCGCACGTTGTCGCGGATGGCCGGCGTGATTTCTGGCAACACGGGATACGACGCCACGTCAATGCTTTGCGTAGTCGCGGGATCGAACGCGCCGAATGCTGGTGGGGCAGGGCGGGAGATGTTTGCGTTAGGAGTTTGGTTTTGGGCGTTGCAGGCGATGAGAAACGCGCACGCCAACGCCAAAAGGATCGCGGTCTTGCTCACGTTTGAATTGTAACGAAGGGGTTTTCCTCAAGCCTCAACGGGTGCATTTTCTAAAAGGGGGATATGCCGTGCGATTGGAAATCGCGGCTGTAGGGCTTTCAGCCAAGCGTCGGCCCCACGGGGACGCAAGCGCCTGTGCCGACGCAGGCGTTGTCCGCGCAGGTCATGACCCTCGAAGGGGGCGGACAATCAGCCAAAGGCTCCATAGGCGCGGTTTTGAACCGCCTGCCCCTTTGGGCGAATGCACCCGCCTCATCGCGCGTTCGCCAGGATCAGCACGCTGTGCGGCTCGGCAGCGCCAAAGTCCACCAACACCCGCATGCGCCACTCACCCGCAGCCGGAAAGAATTGGTCTGTGGCCGAATGTGCACCCGACACATCTGCCTGCATCTCGAAGGATTCGCCGCTCACCGCGTCGAGCGCCGCGACTTCCAGCGTCGGCGTGATGGGTCGGATCGCCTGCGTGGCGCGGTCAATTGCGACTATGGTCAGGCTCGACTCGACGCCGGCGCGCGGCGGATAGGGCGCGAGCTTGAGGCTGAGCGATACATCCTCCAGCACCTGCATGCCTGCCCCCGCAGCGTCGAGTGGCACGGCAATGTTATCCACCGGCACCTGGGTGAGAGTGATAGTCGTGGGTAGTGCAGGGCGCAATCGCGCCAGCGCGATGGCCGCGACCAGCAGTAGCGACGCTGCCACCAGCGCGACCACGATCCACTTCAGCGCGATGCGAGCCATCTGCGTCTATGGGCAGTTGGTCACAAACTTGTAGCCCTGCGCCGCCAACTGCGGCAACACTACTCGATACGCATCCACCGTCTGTGAGCGGTTGCCGCCGCCGTCGTGCGAGAGGAAGATCGCCCCCGGCGCAGCGTGCGTGAGCAAGTGGTCAATGATCTGCTGCGTGCCAGGCAGCGCCCAGTCCTGCGGGTCCACCGTCCACAGCACCACGCGATAGCCAAGTGCCTCGGCCCACGGCCGCGTGTTGCCGTCGGTCGCGCCGTAGGGTGGGCGCAGGCAATGTGGGCCGGGCCGGGTGTATGTGCCGAGTGCGCGCTGGGCCTCCTCGGTGCGCTGCACAACCGAGTTGAAATCGTCCTGCGACACGCCGGCCAATGAGCCATGTGCCCAGGTGTGATTGCCCACATCCATGCCCGCGGCCAGTTGGCTCTTGACGATGTCGGCAAACGGCGCGACCTGTTGGCCGATCTGGAAGAAGGTGGCCTTGGCGTTGTTCGTCTGCAAGATTTCCAGAATTTGTGGCGTCCAGGTTGCGTGTGGGCCATCGTCATACGTCAGGTAGATAACGGCCTCACCCGATGGCGGGGGCGGCGCGGCTTGGCCGGCCGGTGGTGCGGCTGGCGCTGGCGGCGCAACGGGCACGGGCACGTTGAGCACGGGCACGCCGTTCATGCAGGCTGCCGTCGCCAATTCGGCAAACACCCAACCCAGCGTGCCGGAGTAATCCACTTGATACCACGTGTTGTCGGGATTCACGCCTTTGGCAGGCATGGCCGTACCAGCGGGCAGCACCACCAAAACGTTTGCGTTGGTGCTGGGCGCCTGGCGCAGATTGGTGGCGTCGCCGCCGATGGTGATGGTGGGCGCGCACGCCTGTGGTGCTGCCGTAGGTGGCTGTGGCGGCGCACGGGTAGGCACCTGCGCTGGCCCGCGCTCCTGGCGCGAGCGGCCCTGGTTGTGCGGCATGCGCGCAGAGCCGCGCGGCGTGGGCGTCTCTGCCGGCGCATAGGTTGGGGCGGGTGCGGGCTGCAACGTGCCGCTGGGGGCGCGCGGATTCTTCAGTGCTGCCCACGTCTCGGCATCCACGATGCCGGTGGTCAACAGGCCTTGTGATTGTTGGAACGCCACGACGGCCTGGCGCGTGGCTTCGTCATAGCGGTCGTTGCTGGGGCCGGGGTCGCTGAAGCCGAGGCCGGGGATGCCGGCCAAACGCTCGTGCAACTCGCGGATGGCGGCGTTGCGGTCGCCGCTGCTGAGGAAGTAGACGCGCCGCTCAGCTTCGATCGGGCTACCGGTCGCCTCGATGTCGGTGATGAAGTGGCTGTCGAACGTGAGCGTATACATGGCCGAGGGCTGCAACGGTTGGCCGTCCAACGAGTTGAATGTAGCAGTGACGACGTTGCCACTGTTGCCCCATGTGCCCGTGCCGGTGTCGGTCTTGATCGTGTCGGTGATGAACGACAGCCAGGTGATGGCCGCCGTGTTATCCGGGTTGAAGGTGAGCGTGGCCTGGCCGGTGACCTGCCCAACCGCGTCCATCGCGTTTAGCCGGTAGGTGCCGATGTAATTGATCGGCAGTTCGAGGCGATTGCCGGGGATCAAGCCTTCGTAGATCAAAAAGCGCCGGGCGATGTCGGTGGCAGAATAGCCTTCTGCCGTGACCTGAAAGTTCAAGCCGCGCAACACATCGTCGCTCAGCATAGGTGCGAGTGGGTTCAGCACATCGCGCACGCTCGGGTTGGCCTCCAGCACACTGTTGCGCACCACCGGCGCGACTTGATACGGCGGGAAGAAGCTCTTGTCATCAATTAGCGTGGCCAGGTCGTAGCCATCAATCTCGCCGTCGGTGCCGAAGGCCACAACCGCATCGGTCGCCTCAGCCGTCAACTGTTGATACCGCTCACCTGCTGCGACCGGGCGATAGTCCACCTCGAATGCGCCGTAGGCTGATCGCAATCCGGGCAGGCCATCGGCGCGGGTCAGGAATTCAGGCGGGCCGGTCAGCACCAGCGGCGTGCCCTGGGCCGACAGCTCGTTGGCCCGCGCCACAAAGTCCGACAGCGTGACGATGCGCAACTCGGCCGCGCGCGATTTGGTCATGGCGATGGCCTGGGTGTTGTTGGCCGGTGCGGGGGCCAGCCACGTCAGGTTAAAGCGGCCTTGATAGCCCTTGGCCACCGCGTCATAAACAGCGGCCGGGTCGGTGTTGGATGGCAACCCCAGCACATCAAGCAAAGCCGTGCCGGTGTATTCGGGATACAGGTCTACCTCACCCGCAACCAGCGCCGCGTGCGCTGCCTCGGTCGGACCAAGATCAAACCTGCGCTCGGCACGGAAGCCGGCGTTCTCCAGCAGCAACGCATACATCTCGCCCAGGATGAACTGCTCCGCGAAGTCCTTTGAGCCGACGGTGATCGTCGGCGGGATGGCCGTTGGCTGGTCTGGCAAGGGTGGCAACGCACACGCGGCCAGCAGCAGACAGGCGAAGATCGCACCGGCCCGGGTAATGGGGTTGCGTTTGCTCATATTCGGTCGCACATACTACTGCATCATGCGACCGCCAGATTGCGCAACTGTTCCAAGTCCGGTCGCACAGCGGTCACGGTCAGGCTGTCGTGCAGTTGATCGAGCGGGCGACAGCCGATGATCGGGAAGGTGGGGAAGGGCTGTGCCAGCAGATAGCCGAGCACGACCTGCGTCATTGTGAGGCCCGTTTCGCGCGCCACCTGCTGCGCGCGCTCGAACCGGCGCGCGGTTTCTGGTTGAGCATACATGCGCTGGTGGACTGGGTTCATCTGGCTAACCGTGCCATCTACCGCGCGCTGAAAGTAGCCATTGGCCTGCGAGGAGAAGGGCACGCACGCCATGCCAGTGGTGCGGTGCATGGCCAACATCGCCTCGTCCATCACCGCGCACGTTTGGTCGCCCAGCGACTCCTGCGGCACAAAGGCCAGGTTCCACAGCGGCTGGTTGGCGACGAAGCCTTGCACGCCTGCGTTTTTGGCGTAGGCGTTGGCTGCGCTGATGCGCGCTGTCCGCCAGTTGGAGCAGCCGAAGTGTTTGATCTTGCCCGCCCGCACCTGCGCGTTGAGTGTCTCGATCACGTCTTCGACCGGCGTAGCCGGGTCGTCGCGGTGCAGCCAATATAGGTCAATCACGTCGGTGCGCAGGTTGACCAGGCTGGCGTTCAGGTCGTGCTCGATCTCGGCGCGCGACATGCGGCCGACGTGCATCGAGTCCGAGCGTGGGTGCGCGCCCTTGGTTGCCAGCACGAGCGTGTCGCGGTTGCCGCGCGCGCGCAGCCACTCACCGATCAATTTCTCGGAGCGGCTCTTCTCGCCCGGCTGCCAGTCGGAATAAATCTCGGCCGTGTCTATGAACGTGCCGCCGGCGTCAATGAAGGCGTCGAGCAGGCTGAACGACGTGTCGCGCGGAATCTTTGCGCCCATGTCGGCCGTGCCGAGGCACAGCACGGAAGGCGTAAGCGAGGTGCGAGGGATGGAAGCGTATTGCATGACTGGCGAGTGTACGAGCCGCCAGCCATCTCGCAATTGCGCTCAAAACGGCCGCGTGCTGAACAGCGATAGGAATAGCACGAACGCGCCAATGAACACGACGTTGCGGCGCAGGTCGAGCGGGGTGATGTCGTTGAGCGGCTGGGCGTGGCTGAGGCCGGTGAATACGGCGAACGCCGCCCACACGAACCACGTCGGTGAGGTAGTGATGCCCAGAATCACCATCACACCAAGCGTGGCGTAGCCGACCCACTTGGCCCACTTGCGGCCCAGCGCAGCGTAGGCGATGTGACCGCCGTCGAGCTGGCCAAGCGGCAGCATGTTGATGGCGGTGATGACCAGTCCGAACCGCGCCGCCAGCAGCACCGGGTTGAGGACGATGCCGTAATTCGACGCATCGGGCCGAAAGACGGCGATCAACATTTCCATCAACGGCGGCCGGTTGCCGGGGGAGGGTGAGTCGCTAAGCGAACTCATCAGCAGGCCCACGATGAACAATGGAATGGCGACGAGCAGCCCAGCGATCGGCCCACCCAAGCCGACATCGAACAGCGCGCGCTTGTTCTCCACTGCGCCGCGCATCTGAATGAACGCGCCGAACGTGCCGAGCGAACCGGGCAGGGGAATGGGGATGAAGAAGGGCAGCGTGACCGGCACGCCGTGCCGTTTGGCCTGAAAGTAATGCCCCAATTCATGCACACCCAAAATCGCCAGCAGGGTGAGCGAGAAGGGCAGGCCGTATTCGAGGATGATTTGCAGCGACGTTGCCGCCCGGCCTGAGACCGACGCAGCGAACATGCCGCCAAAGAGCGTGGTGGTGATGGCGGTGGCGATGAACAGCAACAGGTTGATCCACGGGCGCTGGGCCAGCGTGGCGTTCATGTTGCCTTTTACGGCCATGACCATTTCGCGGTCGCCGGTGTCCTGTTCGCGCAGCACCGGCACATAGCCCAAGTCGCCGAAGCGGGCCTTGAGCTTGTCGAACGCGTCTTGGGCGCTGATGCGCAACTTACCCTTGAAGGCGACCGCCTTGCCGTCGCCGTATTCCTCTGAGTCCTCAATCGTCATCAGGTCGGCCACGCGCGCGCGCAACTGGCGCAGCGGGTCGTCAACCATGTTTGGATTGGATGTGGGTGTCGGCGTTGGCGGTTGAGGCGGCGTTGGTTCGGCCGGATACACCTGTGGGTCGCGGATATCCATTCGGGCAAATGTAGCGCAGACAGCTTAGAGTTGCTTGAACGACTCAACCGTGGTCGAGCGCATGCGCAACGGCTTGCTCCAGCGTCATGGCCCGGCCGATTGCCTGCTCAGCCTCGAAGCGCTCGTCGCCCAACTGTTCGCGCAGCAGTGCCACGGTGCGCTCGCGATTCCTGCGCGAGGCAGGGGCGATGCGTTTCATGTTTTTTGTGCGTATGCCTTCACTGGCGCCCCACAGCCGCGCGGCGCGTTGTAGTTCATCTTCCAGCGTAGCTGCGCCGGCCAGACCAGCCAGACACCAGGCGATGCCCATCAGGTCACCCAACTGATCGAACCCTCTCAAGCTTTCAAACAAGTGCGCCCGCGCCTGCGACCCATTGCCCTGGGCGAGCGCAACCTCACCCAACGATTGTTGGTTCCAGGCCATCCCCCAAACCGTTCGCAAGTAAGTGTTTTCATCAGTGAAGATGCCCATACTTTTGGTGAGCAGCGACGTGGCGCGCTCGAAATCCAACTTTAACTGGGCAACGTGGGCCAGATGATTCAGCGCCCAGGCCAAACCCTCTCTTTGCCCCGCGGCTTCAGCCAGAGGGATGCCCAGATTCAACAGCCGCTCGGCCTCATTGGCATCTTCCATCGCCACATACACTTCTGCCAGGGTGACGTAGTCCACCTCGTGCGGCGCGCCAAGCTCACGCGCCCAGCAGTTGCTTTCCTCAAGATTGACACGCGCGGTGGGATAGTCGCCGGCTTCGCGCGCGGCGTGACCCAAGCTGTATTGCACCCAATTCAGCAGGAAGCGCAGGTCATGCGCGCGACAAAGGTTCAACGACGCTTCATCCATCGCCAGCGCACGGCGTGAATCGCCAATCCTTGTCAATATGCACCCAAGATCCGCGAAGGCATCGGCCTGGGCGGCTGGAAAGCGATGCGCATGCGGACGCATCACGGCTTGTTCCAGCCATCCTGCGGCTTCGGCCCAGGCGAATGCCCTTGAACTTGACCGCGCCAGAAGCAGGCCCAGGCCGGCCGCATCTGCGCTCGGGCTCGTCTGAGACCATTCCAACGCCGCTCGCCAGTTGTCCCGTTCGGCCGGTATGGGTTGATTCGTCGGCACCCACAACGCTACGAAATACCAACCCATGTTTTCCAGCCATGGATCAAATTCGCCGTAGTCCTTCAGCTTGTCGAGTGCAAACTCGCGGATGGTTTGCAGCATGCGGTAGCGCGAGGCGCCGTCTGGCTGCGACTCGCGGGCAAGCAGGTTCTTCGTCAGCAGCGCCGCGGCTCCTTCCTCGCCGCTCAGTGGCAGATTGTCAATTTCGCAGAACGTCTGCGCAGCGTGCAATGTGAAGCCGCCCGCAAACACGCTCATGCGCCTAAGGAACGCTTGCTCGCCGGGCGAGAGCAACTGATAGCTCCACTCAATCGTCGCTCGCAGTGTTCGTTGTCGCTCCGGCTTGTCTCGCCCGCCCGCCGTCAGCGTCGCCAGCCGTTTATCCAGCCGCGCCAGAATTTCTTTTGGCGTGAACGCTTCCACCCGCGCCGCCGCCAACTCAATCGCCAATGGCAAGCCATCCAGCCTGGCGCAAATGTCGCTGACCTCCGGCGCCGGTGCGAAGTCCGGCTGCACCGCCCGCGCCCGCTGAACGAACAGCGCGCAGGCCGGCTCAGTCGCGAGCGGTTGAACGAAATACCGCTGTTCAGCGGCGATGCGCAACGGCTCACGGCTGGTGGCAAGAATCTTGACGTTTGGCGCGGCGCTCAAGATATCCGCGATCAACGGCGCAACGTCAAGGACTTGCTCGAGGTTATCGAGCACGAGCAGCGCCTTGCGCTCACGCAAATGGCGCTTGAGCGCGTCCAGCGGCGGCAGGCCAGGCGCAGGCTGCGCCTCTAACGCTTGCAGGGCCGTCACCAACGCAGCTTGTGGATCGTTGACTGACGCGAGCGAGATAAGCCAAGCGCCATCAGCGAAACCGCTCATGACCACACGGGCAACTTCGACGGCAAGTCGCGTTTTGCCGACGCCGGGCGGACCAACCAAGGTGATCAACCGAACGTCGTCCCGACTGAGCATCTGGCTCGCAGCGACGATGTCCTCGTCGCGTCCAATCAACGCGTTACCCGGCGAGGGCAAATTGTGGTTGCGGGCCGTCCACGCCCTGGATACAGGTGAGGGCAGTGAATCAAACGAGGGCCGCAGCGATTTGCCTGACGCGATTTCAGCAGGCGAGTCGCCGTTTAACGCGGCCATGCCAGCCGCGCTAAGCAGCGCATTGGCTTCGTTCAACGTGTCTAGCGCATCTTGTTCGTGCAGCCAGCTAACGATCGCCAGCACTCGCGCGCGCGCGCGCGGGCCAGTCAGCCGTTTGCCCTGGCACATGGCAGTGACAACGGCTGGCGTTTGCAAGATGCCAGTGGCCAGCTTGCTCTGACTGAGGCCATGCTTGCGGTGCAAATGCTGGCTGACCAGATCGCCAAATGGGTGGCTCACGCTAGTTCCCCCAATTGATAACGGTTTTTGCAAATACGCAGCTTGCTTTCAGCAGCCGCGATTGGGCACTATTCAAACATACGGCGCAGCATCCGTAAAGGATGTTGAGCGTTGAGCTGGCAAGGCATCATCCATCGGGCCAAGGAGCTTGCATGAACAACACCTTACGAACGTGCGATGGCACCAGTGGCGGCGACGACGTGAGAGGCCGCAATGCAATGGTGAATGTCACGACACTGATCGCCGCGGCAGCGGCGGTTGTGATGTTTGCTGCTGGGGTTATGGGCGAAGCCGTAAACCTCAGGTTGATTCCGCAACTCAGCGCCAACCATGTTCGCGCTGCATGCCAAGCCGCGCCCGACGTCACTTTGCCGCTGCGTGTGCAACCCGAGTTGCAAGGCCAATGTGTCGGGCAGGTCGAACCGTAGCCACAGCCTGCGCTGGCGCAGTCGCGGATGCGCTGTGCTACACCCTTTGATAAGAAAAACCCGCTGCCCGGGCTCAACCGTCAGCGGGTGGGTAACACCAGTCAAAAACTTGCTTGGCTCTGAGGCCGTTACGCCAATGGCGCGCTACCCTGCGATACCTTCGCCTTGCGTTGGCGCTGCACGAGCGTGCTCACCGTGAACGCCTCGCGGATGTCCTCGGCGCTCACCAGGCCAAGGTATTGCGTACCGTCAAACACGGCTGCCAGCCGCGCGCCGTTCTCGCCCAGCGCTTGGCGCACCTCGTCCAACGACTTGCCCGCATCTACGCGCAGGAAGTTGCGCTGCATGATCTCCGTGACATACCGGTCGCCGATGCTCATGGCCAGCGTCTTCAACACATCCTCGCGCGCCACGACGCCGATGATGTTGCTGCCTTGCATGACGGCGAAGTCGTGCTGGTAGCTGGTCATCATGTAGTCCACGGCCTTGCTCAGGCGGTCGCCCACTTGCAGGTGCAGCGCGTGCTTGTTATACGCGTCGCCGGCCTTCACCGAAGCCAGCACGGTTTGTGAGGCTGTCTGCTGTTGCTCCTGGCTTGCGCCGAAGAAGATGAACACCGCGATCAGGATCAGGAAGATCTGGCCGGTAGCGACAGCCCAGAGGCCCAGGCCGACGGCCACGACCTGACCAACGACCGAGGCGATGCGGGTGGCGCGCGGCATGCCCAGGCCCATCGCCAGCGCAGCGCGCAACATGCGCCCGCCATCCAGTGGGAAGGCCGGGATGAGGTTGAACAACACCAGACCAATGTTGGCGGCCAACAGCCACAGCAGCATCGTCGTCAGCGATGGCTCTTGCAGCGCGGCCAGCAGCGCCTGACCATTCAGGGCGCTCATGCCCAGCGTCGGGACTGCGATGGCCAGCAGCAGGCCGGCGATCACAACGTTTACGACCGGGCCAGCCGCTGCGATGATCAGCTCGTGCAATGGCTTCTTCGGATTTTTCTCGATCAGGGCCAAGCCACCCAGAGGCATCAGCACGATTTCTTTGACCGGAATGCCGAAGCGTTGTGCGGCGATGCTGTGGCCCAGCTCGTGCAGGGTGACGCAGAAGAACAAGAGGAGCATCAGCACCACACCGAACAGCGCGCCGTCGAGCGGATCGCCCGGCGTGCTGCTGGCCCATTGAAACGCGCCCAGCGCCAGAATCAAGAAGAAGGTGACGTGCACCTTGATGTCAATACCACGAACTTGCGCAATTCTGAAAGACCAACCCATGTGGTGGGATATACAGGCGCGAAGTAAGTGCCGCGTTAGAAAAGCGCCTGCGCTGCGCACATCTCAGCAAACACACAGAAATGAAAAAGCTGGCAGGTCTCTGAGACCTGCCAGCTTTTTGGGTTTTGTAAGTGTCGCGGTGTCACGCCTTGGCGGCGTAGGGCATGAACACGTCGAGCAGCCGGCCGGGGATGCGCCCGTTGAGCAGGATGCTGCGCTCTTCCGGCACTTCGCTATCCACCGAGCCTTCGCGCCGGAACAGCGCCATCAGGTCACCGGCTTTGTAGGGCAGGCGCACTTTGATCGGCACCAGCCGCTCGAACAACACCGACTCGACCTCGGACAGCAGCGGCTCGAAGCCCTCTTTCTTGAGCGCCGAGACGAAGATGCCCTCGCTCAGGATGCCCTCGGCCACGTCGCGCCGTTCGGCACGGTCGAGCTTGTCGGCCTTGTTCAGGGCGATCACCATTTGCTTGCCGCCTGCACCGAGCTCACTCAGCGTGTCCATCACCGTCTGGGCCTGCTCCTGCGCGTTGGGGTGGGTGGCATCCACCACATGCAGCAGCGCGTCGGCCTCGGTGATCTCCTCCAGCGTGGCGCGGAAAGCCGCGACGAGTTGCGTCGGCAGCTTCTGGATGAAACCGACCGTGTCGGTAAACAGCACGTTGTGGCCGCGCGGCAATCGCACCCGGCGCGTGGTCGGGTCGAGCGTGGCAAATAGTTTGTTCTCGGCCAGCACGTCGGCCTTGGCGATGGCATTCAGCAGCGTGCTCTTGCCGGCATTGGTGTAGCCGACGATGGCGACAACCGGAATCTCGCTGCGTTTGCGTTGGGCGCGGTGCTGCGCCCGCTGCTTGCGCACCTCTTCCAGGTCGCGCTTGAGCTTGGTGATGCGCTCGTCAATCCGGCGGCGATCCACTTCGAGCTGGGTTTCGCCGGGGCCGCGCACACCCACGCCGCCCGTGCTGCCGCCGGCGCGACCGCCAGCCTGCCGGGCCAGGTGCGTCCACTGCCGGGTCAGGCGCGGCTTGCGATATTCGTATTGCGCCAACTCCACCTGCAACGACCCTTCTCGCGTGCTGGCGTGCTGGGCGAAGATGTCGAGGATCAGGCCGGTGCGGTCGAGCACGGTCACGTCCTCGCCCAGCGCCTCCTCAAGCTCGCGCTGGTGGCGCGGCGAAAGTTCGTCGTCGAACACCACCACGTCATAGTCAATCGCATCACGCCACGCCACCACTTCCTCGACCTTGCCGGGGCCGATAAAGGTGTTGGGGTTGGGCACGTCCAGGTTTTGGGTGGTCTGGCCCACCACAGCCAGGCCGGCGGTCTTGCACAGCAATTCCAACTCGGCCATCGAAGATTCGAGCGGGAGTTGGGCGTGGGTGGCTTTGTAGGTCGGATTCTTGAAGTCCACGCCCACGAGGAAGGCGCGCTGGACTTCGGGTTTGGTGTCGTAGTTGATTCTGGTTCTAGGCATACGGTCTGGAGATCGCTGCAGGGCGATCTAAAAATCGGTCTATCTCGTCGTTCCTGAGACGATGAGCTGATTCCCTTGCTCGGTGGGTGTCACTTCCACATGTGTAAACCAGAATACGTTTGACGCGTTGTCCAATTGTGTTTGCAGCCAGCGCGTCGCCTCGTCGGCCATCGCTGGCGGCACAGGCACCCAGCCAAATGAACTCCCCGGCGCTTCGATCAGGTTCAGGGCCACGGACGTGGGCGTGAGCACCACGCGCCCGTTCTGTGCCTCGGCAGTATACGCCAGCGCCACGCGCCGGTTGCCCCATGCCTTCAGCCGGAAGTTGAGCGAGATGTCGCCGTTATCCAGAAAGCGGACGTGTGGATCGGAGATGGGTGCGCTGGGATTGGCCTTGACCAACTCGTCGGCAATGGTGGTGGCCTGCACCTCATCCAACCAAAGGGTGACCGGCGTGTTGGGCGGGAACTGACCGGTGGCGATGGCCTCGATGACGCCACCGAAGGTGGCGTTCGCCCCCTGAGGGGTGAAGGTCTGATCGGCGATGCGAATCTGAACCTCACCCAGCGACGATGGGTCGGGCTGCACCGGATTGATGGTGACGCTGACGACCTGACCGGCCAGCAGCCCGCCGCCAAAGCCGCAGCCCAACAGCAGCACCATCACCGCGCCGAGGATCGCGCCGAGCTTGAGCGCGCGGTCGGGCGAGGCGTTGATGAGCGGCTTGTCGTCCGGAACGAAGACGAATTGCTGCGGATTAGTTGCGGCTGCGACGCCGACAGCGTTCCAATCCACATCCGGCCGCTCGCGCCGGCACGCCTCGACCAAATCTACGATCTTGCCGTGCCGCGCGGCATACTGGATGAGTTGGATGGCTTTGGCCGTCTTGGTGTCGCCGGCCAACTCCTCGTAGTCCGCGCCCACGTCGTGCGCCAGCGTCTGCAACTCGGCGTCGCTGAAGTGCAGCGTCAGCAGTTTGCGCAGCGCCGCAGGGGGCGAGTCAACGGGTGATGTTGGCTTGGCCGTGTTCATGCGTCGGGCGGAGTTTAGTCAATGTGGGGACGATGCGCGCAGACGGTTCGTTCCGCCTGACCCCTCTCCCCAGCGGGGAGAGGTAGGGTGAGGGGAGAAACGCCCATCCCCCTAAGAGAGCGTTTCAAAAAAGGCCGGATAAGCTTGCCGGATGTCTTACGTCAAGCAAACCTACCCGACCGACCTGAAGTGTAACGAATGGGAGCTCATCGCGCGGTTCTTTCCGGTGTCGAGCCGTGGTCGGCCACGGCAGTGGCCCATGTGCCTGATCGTGAACGCGATCATGTATGTGGCGCGCACGGGCTGCGCCTGGCGCATGTTGCCCACGACCTACCCACCGTGGCAGACGGTGTATGGCTACTTCTGGCGCTGGACACGTGCCGGATTGTGGGAGCGCATCAATGCCGTGTTGGTAGCGCAAGTGCGTGTGAAGAACGGTCGACACCCCCAGCCCAGTGCCGGGGTGATCGACAGTCAAAGCGTAAAGACCTCGGAGGGTGGTGCCGCGCGGGGTGTCGATGTCTACAAGCAGACTTGTGGCAGAAAGCGTCACATCGTGGTGGACGTGTTGGGCCTGATCTTGATCGTGATGGTCACCAGTGCCGCGCTGCCCGATCCGACCGGTGGCTTGACGCTGCTGGCGGCGCTGTTCGAACGGATCAAGCGCTCGCGCCACAACCGCTGGTGTCGCCTGAAGTTGATCTGGGCCGATGGCGCGTATGCGCACATCGTCGAACGCGTGCGCCAGCGCTTCGGCTGGACGCTGGATATCGTCAACCGGCCCGAGGGCGTCAAGGGCTTTGTCGCACTGCCGCGACGCTGGGTGGTCGAGCGCACGTTCGGCTGGTTGGGTCGTTATCGCCGTTTGGCGCGAGATTACGAGCATACCGTCGACTCCAGTCAAGCATTGGTCTACATCGCCAGCATCCGCCGCATGCTCAAGCTGGTGTCAAACTGATTTTTGAAACGCTCTCTAACTGGATAATGCTTTGACCAACCGAGCCAACCCTGCGGCCAAGACTGCCGGCTCGGTGAGGCACGAGATCATGATGTGCGCGCTGTCGTCACAACCATAGAAGAAGCCAGGATGCACCAGCACGCCATGCTCAAGCAGGTGCAGCACCAGCGCTTCTTCATCGTCCCAGCCCAGCACGCGGGGAAATAGGTAATAGCCGCCGTCGGGCGGTTGAACGCGCAGGGCAGGGCAGGCCGACAGCGCACTGAGCGCCATGTCGAGCGACTGCTGAACGCGAGTGCGCATCGCATCCACAAACGGCGTGCCGTGCGCGAACAGCGCGGGCAGCATGGTCTGGGTGAGCGAATTCGCGCTGAGATATGCGTCGTTCAAGATTTCCAACCGCGCGCCGAACGTGCTAGCCGCGGGCGTATTCATCACAATCCAGCCGAGCTTGAGGTCGGGCAGGGCAAACATCTTCGAGATGCCGTTGAGCATGAAGGCGGGTAGGGCGGGGTGCAACGCTGCAAAAGGCGGCGTGTGCGTTGCGCGATAGGTGAATTCAGCGAAGACCTCGTCGCAGATGACCGGCACGTTCAATTGATCCAGCGCCGACACCGGTTGTTTCACGATCATGCCGGTCGGGTTGTGCGGCGAAACGATCAACACGGCGCGGGTGCGCTCGTCGGCCGCATCGAGCAGCGACGCCTCATCCATCTGCCAGCCGCGCGATTCATCCAAGTCATACGTTCGCAGTTCGACGTGGTGCGCCTCGGCCAGATGGTCGAACAGCGGATAGGTGATGTTCGGCCCCAGCACGTTGTCGCCCGGTTCGGTCAGCAGGGTGAACAGCAAGCCATAGGCTTCGCTGGTGCTGGCGGTGATGAGCAGATCGTTTCGGTCAAGTGTGAAGGATGGCGTGCGATGCCGCAGGTAGTAATTGGTAATTGCGGCGCGCGCCGTCGGCAATCCCTTGGGGTCAGGCGAGTAGCGGCGCTGCGACCAATACGGCTCGGCGGCCGTGCGCAGCACATCGGGCGGGAAGAGCAAGCCCTGCTGCGTTGGGTTGCTGCTGGTGAGATCAATGTAGCCGGGCGAGCGTTGGCGCGCTTGCTCGATGGCGTTGGCGCTCAGGTCGGCGTCGGCGAGGAAGCCACTCATGCCGCCACCCGGCGCCGATGTTGCAGCCAAATCGCGCCGTGGTAGATCCATAGCCACAGCGAGAACAGCGTAGACCACAGTGAGCCGAGCAAGTAACCCATCGTCTCGTTATCCAGCGTGCGCGCGCCAAACAGCACCTCGAATATGCGGGTCAGAAATTGCGCGCCGATCCACACGCTGGCGATGAGGCCGCTGATGGTGAAGAAGGCCAGGTAATACTGCGCCGCGCTCGATTCCCACAACCAGTCGCGCTTGGCCCAGCGCCAATGCACAAACCACAGCGGCCAGGCAATCACGGCGATTGCGGCGCTGCGCGCGAGCACCAGCATCTGATCTTCGCCTCGAACGCCGGGCACCTGTTGCGCCAGCGACCAGCCGACGAGCAACGACGACCCATAGGCCACGGCCAGCGCGATGAAAGATACGGTGATGCTGTAGCGGGTGAACATGATCGTCACGGCGAGTGCGTCACAGCGCTTCCAGCCGCCGATAAAGGCGGCCTACTGTGGCGTAAACGCCGGAATGCGTATGTCGTTGAGCGTCGCCTGCATGTCGCAGATGGCGCGCTCGGCATACGCAGCGGCACGCAGGCGCTTGTCGCGCGGCGGCGCGTCCAGCGGCGGCAGAATGCCGAAGTTGGCCTTCATCGGCTGGAAATGCTTCGGCTCGGCGTGGGTGATGTAGTGACACAGCGCACCTAGCATCATCGTCGGCGGCAGCGTCACCAACGGCTCGCTGCGCAGCGCGCGCACTGCGTTAATGCCGGCCAGCAGGCCGGTGGCTGCATTGCCGACATATCCCTCGACGCCGATGATTTGGCCAGCGAAGAAGAGTTGTGAGCCGTGAGCCGCTTGCCACCCATTGGGGGTGGTGGGCTGTGGGCCGTTGATCGGCTCACTGCCCACTGCCGACTGCTCACGCTCCTTCGGCATGAAGCGCAGCGTCGGCTCCAGCATCATCGGCGAGTTGATGAAGGTGTTGCGGTGCATCTGGCCGTAGCGGACGAACTCGGCGTTTTGCAGGCCGGGGATCATGCGCAGCACGCGATCCTGTTCCGGGAACTTGAGGTTGGTCTGAAAGCCAACGATGTTGTAGAGCGTGCCGGCGATGTTGTCCTGGCGCAGTTGTACCACCGCATACGGTCGCTTGCCGGTGCGCGGGTCGCGCAAGCCCACCGGCCGCATCGGGCCAAACGCCAGCGCCTGCGCACCGCGCCGGGCCATCACCTCGACTGGCAAACAGCCTTCAAAGAACTGCTCGCTGCGTAGTTCAAAGTCGCGCAGCGTGGCCGTCTCGGCCGTGGCCAGCGCCTCAACAAAGGCAAAGTATTCGTCCTTCGACATCGGGCAGTTGATGTAATCGCCCTTGTCCGTGTCTTCGCCGACGGCGGTCACGGTGCCATCGGCATGTTTGCCATAGCGCGAGGCGCGAAACGCGATATTGAAGTCAATCGAATCCAGCGCGACGATGGGCGCGATGGCGTCCCAGAAATACAAATACTCGTTGCCGCCCAGTTTGGCGATCTCGGCCGCGAGTGCGTCCGACGTGAGCGGGCCGGATGCGATGACGACGACCCCGTCGGGGATGCGCATTACTTCCTCGCGCACCACCTCGATCAGCGGATGCGACTCGATCTTGGTGGTGACTTCGCGGGCGAAGGCGTCGCGATCCACGGCCAGCGCGCCGCCGGCCGGCACGGTGGCATGCGCCGCGCATTCGATCATCAGCGAGCCGAGCGCGCGCATCTCGTGTTTGAGCAGGCCGGGTGCCTTGTCCACCTGATCCGCGCCGAGCGAGTTGCTGCACACCAGTTCGGCCAACTGGCCGGTCGTGTGCGCAGGCGTCATCTTGCGCGGGCGCATCTCGAACAGCTTCACCCGCACGCCGCGGTTGGCGATCTGCCAGGCGGCCTCGGTGCCGGCCAACCCACCGCCGATGACAGTGATGAATGCTTCTTCGCCCATATCTCGCGCCATCTCGCGGCGATTCTATCAGCGCGGATGAGTAGAATCTCGCCGTGCCTCACCGCCTTCGCGCCGTTGCGCTCACGACGGCGTTGCTCGCATGCGTTGCTTGTTCGAATGCCACCGCGCCGCCAGTCGCATCGCCCACAGACAGCGCAGCCGCCAATCCGCCACCTGCAACGATTTACCCGACGCCCGGTGTAGTCGTCGTGACGAATACGCCCGTGGCAGAGCCTGCAGCGACGCAGCCGCCTTACGACGGGCTGTGGTACCAGGTCAAGCCAGGCATCGAATATGCGCTGATGCAGGGCCGGGTGAACATGCGCGAGGAGTTGCTGCTGGTCACGCGGCTCGACCCGGCCCTGCATCAGCGCATATTC
>Ga0224722_1000073_pt1 | contig 55939 bp, 69 predicted proteins | sample Balambano_FR1_Me_FD_161646 | JGI IMG/M metagenome (GOLD analysis project Ga0224722, IMG submission 161646) | Freshwater sediment microbial communities from Lake Towuti, South Sulawesi, Indonesia - Balambano_FR1_MetaG | ecosystem: Environmental > Aquatic > Freshwater > Lake > Sediment | place...
GTATCCAGGTGCATCGCCGCCCTATTTGCTAAAGGAGGGGCAGAACGAGTCATCGTCGCGGGCATGCCGAAACTGCGGGCGGCGATGCACCTGGATACGGTGTTCACCTTCTGCGATCGCGATCTGGTCAGCCTCTTCCCTGAAATTATGGATCATGTCACAACATTTTCGTTGCGTCCCAGCGACAAAGCACCCGGCTATGAATTGACCAAAGAATCGCAATCCTTCGTTGATGTGGTTGCCGCCTCATTGGGATTAAAAAAATTGCGCGTTGTGGAAAGCCAGGGCAACTCCTACGCCAGACAGCGGCAACAGTGGGACAGCGGCAATAACTATGTGTGTCTGGAACCAGGGGTGGTAATGGCCTACGATCGCAATGTCTTAAACAACACTGCCCTTCGTAAACAAGGAATTGAAGTCGTGACGATCGCTAGTTCCGAACTTGGACGAGGGCGCGGCGGCGGACATTGCATGACCTGCCCCATTATTCGTGATGCGGTTGATTTTTAAACGCAAGAAACAGAAGGGTGAAGTCTTTTTCCCCCTTGCCCATTCCTCTCATCCACCTTTCCCAATCAGGAGAACTGAGTTATGTCTTTAGGCCCAATCGAGATGATATGTATCAAGTTTCCAAATGCTTTCATCAAGGATGAAATTGCCCTAGCACTCAAAGAATTAGTCACCAACAAAACCATCCGCATCATTGATATTCTGTTTATTCGTAAGCATGAAACTGGCGAAGTTACTGTCACCGAAATTGATGAAATGGATAATGTTGACCACAGTATTCTCGATGCAGCAATTTCTGATATTAGTGGACTCATTGCAGAGGAAGATGTGTACGAAGTCGCCCAAGCACTGGGGAATGACTCTTTTGCAGCTTTAATGCTGTTTGAAAATACTTGGGCAACCGCATTCCGAGATGCCGTTCTCAACGCTCAAGGTGAACTGTTACTCAACGCACGCATTCCGCATCGTGTGGTTGAGGAAGCGTTAGCTGCTCAAGTATAAATCACAGAGATGCGGCTTATCCATTAACCATTTTTTAGGAGGCTCAAATGGCTAGAAGACGAGGAGGTCCAAGTTTACTCGGGACCGTGGCAAGAACAGCAGTAATCAGTTCTACGGCAACAGCCGCGAGTCGAGCGACGAGCAACGCCATGCAACAGAGAGCGATGGTAAGTCAACAAGAGCAACTTGCAGCCATCCAAGCTCAACAAGAAATGGAACAGATGAAAGCGCAGGTTGCAGCACTCCAGGCTGCTCAAGTCCAATCGGCACCTGCACCTGCACCCATGCCCGCTGCCGCCGCTGCCACTCAACCGGATTTGCTGACTCAACTGAACCAACTCGCCCAGTTGAGAGACGCAGGTGCGCTCACAGAAGCAGAATTTGAGGCAGCAAAAGCCAAAATTTTAGGTTGATCAATTCGACAGGTAGGAGAAATCGTAATGGGTACTGAGAGTGGTCGTGGTGCATTAGTCATTATTGGTGGTGCTGAAGATCGAGAGGGTGATTGTGTTGTTTTGCGCGAATTTGTGCGGTTGGCAGGCGGCATGAAGGCTCATATTGCTGTAATGACTGCGGCTACCAGTTTGCCAAAGGAAGTGGGACAAGACTACATCCACGTCTTTGAGCGACTGGGTGCAGAACTGGTTGAGGTCGTTGATACCCGCGATCGCGAAGATGCTGAGCAAGAGTCTGCCATGCGTATAATTGAGCAGGCCACAGGCATCTTCTTTACGGGTGGCGATCAATCAAAAATTGTCGACACAATCAAAGGAACACTGCTAGATAAAGCCATTCATAAGCGACATGCGGCAGGGTGTGTGATTGGTGGAACAAGTGCCGGAGCTGCCATGATGCCCGATGAAATGATTGTGGGTGGGGCCTCAGTCTCAAATCCCAGCGTCGATGCTGTTGAGTTGGGTCCAGGGATGGGATTTTTGCCAGGAATTGTGGTTGATCAGCACTTCGCTCAACGAGGGCGGCTAGGTCGTCTACTGGCAGGATTGGTATTGCAACCGGCTGTTTTGGGTTTGGGAATTGATGAAGATACAGGAATTATTGTCAATGGCGATGAGTTTCAGGTTGTTGGTAGTGGTGCTGTGACTGTTGTCGATGAGACGGAAGCTACGCATAATAACCTGGAAGGATTGCTCAAAGACGAGTCGATCGCGCTGTGCGGGGTCAAACTCCATATTCTGCCGCATGGTTATCGGTTTAACCTGAAAACGCATCTACCCATTGTCTAAATACACAATGATTTTTGATTTACACAATTATTGAACGAAGGTGTGAAGTCTATGCAAGTTCGTTGCTTGATTGGATTAACTGCATTTGCAACTGTGATGGGTACATCAGTTTTCTCAACTGTCATGGCTCAAACAGTGAAACCTCTGCCGCAAATTGCCCAAGCTGATATAGCTCCAGCAACTCGGCCTGCGCCTGTGCGAAATAATTTTGAAGGTCGAGGTGTGGCCCAAGGTTCCACCTTCACCCGTGGACGCAATGCGACAGCTGTACTCACGATCGATCGGAATAACTATACCTTTGAATTAACTGAACGAGGAACCGGGCGGGCGAGAGTTCGGTATGAAGGCATCGTGAATCGACAAAGTAGTGGGGGGGCGAATAGTTTCACTCTCGATGGGCGAGTGCAACGATTTAGCTCCTCGGAAAAACTGCGCCTCATCAATGTCTCAACGGGTAATTGCCGCATTGAGGTGTTTGATGCGCGTGTGGTTTCCAGTAATTGTCGATCGGTGGTTCCCAACAGTACGACTCAGTTTCTAGGCGTTGAGCAGTTCTAACAAGCTAAATTCTCGTAGGTGGAACAAGGAGACTTGACTGGCTTAGAATCATGGATTAAATAAAGTGGCACAGCCGTCTCGACTGTGTATGACAGGCAGGATGCCTATTCCACAAAATTTGCTTATTTACTTGATTCTCATTCCTTAGAAAAGCCAAGTTGCGATCTTGCAATGACTTACTTGCTCAAATACATAAGCCTAAAAGCCCAAGGGTACAGCAGTGCTGTACTCTTGGGTAAAAGATGTATAGATAGCGCGGCGATCGTTAGAAGCCTAACAAATCCTTTACTGAGCCCAGATTTGCCAATAGGAAGTAAGCAAATAAAGCTCCACCAATTCCACCAATCAAAAATCCACTGCCGTAGTCATTCCAACCCTCAGAAGTTTCGAATTCTGCGGGAGGATTGGGCGTGGTAATGGTTGTTGTCGGTGCGGGAGGATTGGTGTAGCCATACAGGGAAATGACCAGGGTCGAGATGATAATTAATCCGATCGTGGAAAGTAATCCAGCCAGATTCGCAATCTCTGTATTACGGAGGGGACTAAGTTTAACGAATGGCCCAATAATCCAATATCCATGTGCTAATCCAACTTCCAAGCCCCGCCGAAAAGTCGTAATTCCCCTTCTATATGCGGGCAAGTTGTTAATAAACGCGCGGGTAAATCCTGAGGAATTAATTGGAGTGGCTAGATTACCGTTGAACGGGTCATACGCGGGATGAATAACAGTACGATTTCTCGGATCATTAGGATTGTCGTTAGATTCGCTAATTGCATCTACAAACATGGAGTGTTATTCCTCAAATGGGTGGCCTATGCAGTATTTGTTTCAGGAACGTTTCGATCGATGGCGTTGTGCAGCTAATTACATCTGTCTACCTTGTTTTGTGAATCTCCAGATCACATCTCAATAGAGTTGGAGATCAGGTATGACCAGATTATTTCATTTAATGAGTCAGACCGTTGTAAGACAAGACAACAACCAAAATAAAGGTGATGATAATGCCAACGGTTGTGCTAATGAATAACACAGATGGTTTTTGTGGCAAGGGAGTTTCACTGTCGTGCTGAACTCCTGGGTCTTGCTTTTGCTCTAAATTGGGGCCAGGTTGAGTATTCATAGAGTTTCTCGAAATTTCTATGTGCATTCATTATGATGAGCAACTCACCTTGATCTTACATCTAACTAAAGGACTAATTGTGAAAATTAGAGTATTCTTACTTGGTTAGATAGATAAAACAATTCAAGTCTAGGCAGACAAATTAAAAGTCATTGTTTAAGTCGATTGAAGTAGCTTACGATCTGCTAAATATTACTTGTTAGTGTTCGATATGAAATCAGAACAGGAGGTTGCCTCCTCGGTCATTGTCAACTTAGGTTGTACGGCACATATTAAATAGGAACTTTTGCTGAAGTATTTACAATTTGGACAAGGAATTCTATTCAGTTTTCCTTTGAGCTTCAATGCCTCTTTCTTGTGAGCAAACTCTTTACTTAAAAAGGTTGCTACTGTTCCTAGGGCTGCAATTCCAAAAAATATTAATAGCAATGTTTCAGAAATACCACTACCAGGCTTTGCGATCGTGTCATTAAGTTGGGTTTGTTCCGGCTGAACCTGAGCAACTGTAGCAGCGAAATCAGTTTTTTTCATTTCAATCAAAAACTCCAAGTTTTATCTAAACAATCATTAGCCTTTTCTCCGACCAGTTATGGTTACCACCCTTTGCAACGTGGCTGGGGTGAGTCCAAAAGCCAACTCAGAAACTGGCTTACGTCTAACCATATCTGGGGGCAGAACAGGTTTTATCTATCCAAAGAAGCGCATACTGGCCAACATGTTGAACTTTGGGTAGATTTTGTTTTGTCTGAGCGAATACGCTAAATACTTTCCATGGTCTAAAAGTTTTTTACTAAATTGAATGTTTGGCTGGGTGGTTGCAAAAGTTCAACCAAAATGGAGCGCTTAGGGGGAGTCCACGTTCCGGCTTGAGTAATAATGTCGAGCGCTACTGTTTCGTGCATCTGGCGCGATCGAATGGTTGTAGTCCGCCATGCGCCTGTTTCATACTCAAAGCTGTAACCGTCATCTTCATATAACGTAAATTCTCCATCGCCAGGAGCAACTTTTAATGTCAACTCCGTGATGGGATGTTGGTCAACATATTGCATCACGGGTTGCATCGGAAGAATAGCTCCTGCCCTTAAATACAAGGGCATTCGTTCCAGAGGCGCATGAGCCAGAATATGAGTTGGCCCTTCATGCCGCTCGTGAGTCCACCAGTCATACCAAACACCTTCTGGCAAGTAGACGGCTCGATACTCCACACCGGGACGATAGACGGGGGCTGCCATGAGATCAGCACCCAACAGCACTTGATCATACAAAGCATAGGTACGGGAGTCGTTGGGATAGTGGTATAGCAATGGTCTCAGAATGGGCGCGCCCGTCATTGTGGCTTCCCAAAATAAGCTGTAGAGGTAGGGTAATAACTGATAGCGCAACTCAATATATTCACGGCAAATTTGTTCGACTCGATCGCCAAATACCCACGGCTCGTGACGTGCTGTCGTCATGGCAGAGTGTCCGCGCATGAGGGGATACAGCAGACCCACCTGCATCCAGCGGGCAAACAGTTCCGCCGTGGCATTTCCGGCAAAGCCGCCGATGTCACAGCCAACAAAGGGCACGCCCGACAATCCCATATTGCAAAGCATCGGCAGGGACAATTCTAGATGTTCCCACGATGATTGGTTATCTCCCATCCACACGGATGACCAGCGCTGAATTCCGGCAAATCCTGATCGCGTCAACACAAACGATCGCTCCTGCGGGCGCAATTGTCGTAATGCTTCATAAGATGCCTGCGCCATATTTGAGCCATACAGGTTGTGAACTTCAGCATGAGTCGTTGGTTCATGAGCAGTTCCTTGAGGGGCATCTAGGGGAAACGAAATTTTGTTGCCCTGATCGCCGAATGGTCGATCGTCTAGAGCGGGTTCGTTCATATCATTCCAAATCCCAGCCACTCCAGCATTGACCAAGACCTCATGGTGTGCCCCCCACCACTGCCGCACCTCTGGTCGGAGGAAGTCTGGGAACATAGCTTTTTCTGGCCACACATAGCCGTGTACTAACTTGCCATTGGCATCACGCACAAAGAAGTCTTTTTCCATCCCCTGATCGAACACGACATAATCCGCTTCTGGCTCGTATTTCACGCCAGGATCGACGATCGTCACCACTTTAAATCCATTCGCTTTTAAGTTAGCAATCAACTCTTGAGGGTTAGGAAAACGCTTTTGACTCCAAGTAAACACTCGATAGCCTTGCATATAATCAATATCTAAATGAATCACATCACAAGGAATTTGGCGTTTCCGAAACTCCTGTGCTAATTCATTCACCACCGTCTCCGACTCATAACTCCAACGGCATTGGTGATAACCCAAAGCCCACTTGGGTGGGAGAGGCATCCGTCCTGTAAGTTCGGAATAAGTCATTAAAATATCAGCAGGTTGGGCACCGTAGATGATGTAATAGTCTAATTCTGGGCTACGGGTTTGCATTTGCCAAATACCTGGTTTGTCAGCACCCAAATCAAACTGACTCCAGTCGGTAGAGTTCAGGAAGATGCCATAGCAGAGGTTTGGACGTAAGGCGATGAAAAATGGGATCGCCTGGTACATTTCATCCGTCAGAGAGTCATAGTCCAAGGCATCCGTTGTCCAATTTGTCTTGCGCTCTGCTAGTTTATCTAGCAATCCAGTCCGCTCGCCAAACCCATAGAAATGTTCCTCTGGAGCAATCTGCTTCCAAGCAGAAATCCCATTGGTCGTCCATGCTATACCGGGTACACAATCTTGCGCAAAAGGCATGCCTGCGTTCGTAGAGCAATTGACACGGCACGGATTTCGATCAACTTGTAGGGAAAATTGCTCGGTCTGAAAAACGATCGCAGCCTCTGTTTCTTCCACATCGATCGCGCCCAGTGGCCACTCCTCATCCGCTTTCGTCACAGCCCAGGAGCGTCGCGGCAAAAACTCCCCGGTTGGAGAAAGCCGAATCCGAACCAGATTAGGCGCTAACACCATTACCTGCAGACAGGCCCCATCCTCACAAAAAACTTCAGCCCCCCGCTCTGTTCGTCGCACCGCTTGCACATCGCCCAAAGTAGTTGTAGTCTGGACGCTTTGGGGCAATTGACCAAAATATTGCGGCATATAATCTACCCTTGTAGTAATGACTGTGCGCCATCAATCCAGATTTCAGTACCAGAAATGTGACTAGACGCATCGGATGCCAGAAATAGTACCAATTGTGCGACCTGATTGGACGTTCCAGGTTTACCTTCTGTCAGAGGAATCATGCCCTCCGGAAACTCCACCGGCTCTTTTGCTTCTTCCAAGTTTCGTTGTTCTGTATTGCTGTCAATGTTGGTTTCGATTGCTCCAGGACAAATCACATTGACACGAATTTTGTGTTTTGCCAATTCCAGCGCCACCATTTTGGTGAATGCAACTTGAGCAGCCTTGGTACAGGCATAAGCGGTAGCACCTGTATTGCTAAACATGCGTGTACCATTCACGGAAGAGGTCACAATGATTGAGCCACCCTGCCGTTTTAGATGAGGCACCGCGTACTTCACAGTTAAAAAGGTGCCTTTCAAATTCGTCTCAATCGTTTTATCCCAATCTTCAGGCGTTAAATCGTCGATCGGTGCCCATACACCATTAATTCCAGCATTGGCGAATACGATGTCAATTCGACCAAAGGTGTTGATCGTCTTTTGGATTGCTGCCTGCATTTGATCGGATTGAGAAACATCAGCGGTTAAAGCTAAAACCTCCGCTCCGGTATCCTGTAGTGCCTCAGCTGTGCCTTGACTTGTTTCTAGCTGATAATCGATCGCTGCGATCTTTGCCCCCTCCTTTGCCAATAGAAATGCCGTCGCTTTGCCAATTCCTGATCCTGCTCCAGTGATAAGTGCAACCTTGTCAAGCAATTGCATAGGAGAATGTTCCTTAAAATTTACTTAATAGATTAATCAGTCGCTGCGTCAAGCAAATACAGAAGGATAGTAAATTAAACAACCTCGTACACCAAAACAAAATGAGTGGTCGCGATATAACATTTCATCTCGAACAATAGCGCGTTGTGGCAATCACTCATACGCCTTGCAGAATGCAGCTATTAAACTCTTACTCATAAATAAGTCAACAGTAAGTGTAGATCGTCCATTTTTGTTCCATCATAGGGTACATTTTGTCCAAACCAGTAACCTAATTCGAATAACTTTTTATACAGTCATAAACTTGTATACATTAATACAACCTCAAAGCGTTTTAACTCCATCTCTGATAAATACTGAACCTCCCCCATGGTAGACACTTTTAACTCCAGGTGATCGTTAACGTTTGTTTGTAATGTTTTTCGAAAGCTTACCTTCTTAGGTCTGGATTTAATTTTCCGTTTGCTTTTGAATGCACGCAACCAAATGTCAATGATTGTTGATCCCATTTTCAGCAGCAGAACTTATTGCTCTCCCTGTTAAAGCAGTCTTTGGATTTGAAAATGGCTGCAAATTCACAAAAGCCTCTGCTGCTGTTGGTGCCAGCTCGGTTTCAATGAAGCAAAGTTCCTTTAGGTAACTTTGCAGACACTGAAGTTGTTATCAAAGGGGTTGTTCAATCATTTAAGAATCTAAAATTTGCCTCAAGCAATTAGGAGGAACTCATGATCTTTAACTTCAATCGACACACAGCGGCCAAAGTTGCGAGTGCAATCGCTGCGACTGCCTTTCTCAGCGCTGCCACAGTTTTACCACAAGCAGCTTTCTCTCAAAGCAGTCCTGGCTCATCGGGTGATCCTCGTACAGATGAGCCAGGTACTGGCACTCGTGTAGATGACCCGTCCCGGCCCGCAACTGGTGGTACAAGCGAGCGCAACCGCAATAATATTACTCCCACAGATGGCTCTCCTGCTGGTGGCGGTGTTAACTCTACCCCCCGTGGTCAAATGAACGATTCTGGTGTGGGTGGCGGCGCTGGCGGTACTGGCACTGATCAGTCTCGCCCTGCACAACCCCAAAATCGCGTTGAGCAATACGGCCAGCCTGGAGTCAACGACCCAGCCCGCAGTCGCCAGACTGCACCGACTTCGCCTGGTGGAACGATGACCCCTGGCACCAATCGCTCAACTATGCCAAGTTCCACAACTCCAAATCGGAGTACCGTTCCCACACCTCAAGGCCAAGACAGTACAGGTACGGGAGGCGGTGCTGGTGGTAACACAAACATTGATCGCCAAATCAACAATTCCACGTCTCCTGGCTCTGCGACTCCTGGTGCTGGCTCCACCAACATTAATAATGGTGGCGGCACTACAGGCGGTTCCGGTGCTGTTCCTGGTCTTTGGTAAAGCCTCAGTCTAAGCCAAATCGCTTGTCTTCAGACGAGGAAATACGAAAGGACGTTAAGCTCTAGAATTGGGCACTAAACCTAGTATCCCTGAGTTTAACTTCCACTCCAAAAAATAGTTCAAGCTGTCATTTGCGGGATGGAAGCCCTTCTACAAATGGCAGCTTCTTTTGCCAATTTTCAAGAAATTCCAACTCAAGGAAGATGATTGTATCGCTTTCAATAAGGATTATTGTGCTGTAGAGATATTACTTCCTGAATTCACCTGTGAGCCGTGCCGATGCTAGCACACAGGAGTCAAACGTGCGCTTCCATGAGAGATCCTATGATTCAAATGACGCTACAACCAATGCAACTGACGATGATGCAATTCTGGCTAGGGCAAGTACCAACAACGATCGCACCTAGCACTCCAGAAGCTACATCCGTTTTATTTCGTGGTCCGCAATTCTTTATTTCACTGATTTCAGGTATATTGCTGGCCTTTGCAATTCAGTTACTGTTAACAAATTTTTCTGTCGCTGTTGGCGTTTCTTTATTGGGTAAGTCATCTGATTCTGAGCATCATTCCAGTTCAAATTCTGAGGGATTTGGTTCTACAATTCGCAAGATTAGTTTTGCATTGGGATCTTGGACATTAATCAGTGTCACCTTAGCTTTATTCTTTGCTTGTTACTTAGCAGTGAGACTAAGTTTACTAACTGACTCAGCATTGGGTGCAATTATCGGTCTCGTTATTTGGGCAGCTTATTTTTCTCTACTGGTTTGGGTTAGCTCCAGTACGGTTGGATCTCTAATTGGCTCTGTTGTTAATGCGGCAACTTCTGGGTTTCAAACAGTATTAGGAGCGGCAACCGCCGCGATCGGGGGCCGCGCTGCCAAAAACCAAATGGTATCTACAGCAGAAGCAATGGCGGCTGCGGTTCGGAATGAGTTAGGCTCGGCAATTGACCCAGTTAGCATTCGAGAGTCAGTCGAAGACTACATTCAGCAAATTCAGTTACCCAAGTTTGATCTCGCTCGCATTCGTGGTGACTTTGAGGCTCTGTTGAGTGATCCAGAAATCGCAGAATTAATTGATAACGATCGCTTGCGACACATCGATCGACAAACCTTTGTTGATTTAGTGAGTCGTCGTACAGACTTTTCCCCAGCTGAGGTGAACCGTATTGCCGCCTTGCTGGAAGGAGTCTGGCTCCAAACGCTCGGTAGCCGCAAGAAGCAAGACTCAATGAGTGAGTTGGTCGGCTACCTGCAATCGACTCAACCTGGCCAACTCCAAATCAAAGAGTTGAATGCAAAAATCGATCGACTCTTGGCGGAGCGATCGCAACAAGCAAATGTAGGGGCAACGGAAAAAACGTCTGGCGGACTGCAACAAACTTTGCAATCTGGTTTGACAACGCTCGTCGGATTGATTGCTGGCCGCACGGATGTGTCTGATTTGGATGTTCAAAAAATATCCGATCGCCTCCGCTCTATGACAGGGACAGTAACCGATGCCGCAAATCAACTAACGGGTCAAATCCAAGGGACATCTGAACCTCCCTACAGCCCAATTCGGCAGGATGTGGAAACCTATATTTTGACCAAAAACTCGTGGCAAATGCATCCAGCCACAGTAGAGCGAGAATTCCGGGAGGTTTTGTACGATCCCACGGCTGATCCTGGTTTTGTTGCACAGCAACTCTTCCAACTAAATCGTTCCCTGTTTGTCGATCTCCTATCTTCACGAGGTGTATTTACTGAAGTTAAAATCCAGCAACTGGCTGATCAATTTGAAGCAATTCGTCAAGATGTTCTCCAGGGAGCATTAGCCGCCAAGGAAATCGAAATTACTACCGATTTGCAACAGAGGGTTGAAATTTATCTCACCACTACGCCAAAGGAACAGTTGTTTTCAAACGATGTTTTGCCTGCATTCAAGGCACTTTTGGCCGATGAGGAAGCAGGCTACGATACACTGAGTACTCGACTGTTAGCCTACGATCGCAACTCATTGCGTACCACTTTAAGCCAACGATCGGATCTTTCGATTGAAGAAACTGAATCGATTTTGAATGCATTGGAAGCAACTCGCGATCAAGTATTATTTGAAGCTCGTACCTTCAATGAACAAGTGCAGCAGAAAACCACTGAATTCAAGCAACGGCTGGAAACTTATCTACTCAATACAGGTCGTTCAGAACTGAATCCAGAAGGCATTAAGCGCGACTTTCAGCTCCTCTTAAATGATCCGCAGCTAGGACTCCAGGCACTCCGTTATCGAGCCGCTCGATTTGACCGAGAAACTGCGATTCAACTCCTGCGGCAACGCGAAGATATCAGTGAAGCGGAAGCGAACCAAATTGTGAGTCAACTAGAATCTAACTGGTATTCTGTTGTACATTCGCCGCAATTGATAGCAGGTGCTGTCAAAGATCAATATGATCAGACAACCACGAAGATCGCTGACTATTTACGTAATACTAACCTGGAAGAGCTCAATCCAGAAGGCATTCAAAGAGACTTAACCACTCTATTGAATGATCCTAAAGAAGGTGCAATCGCATTTCGTCGTCGTTTATCAAAAGTTGATCGCCAAACGTTGGTGAAACTGTTGAGTCAACGGGAAGACATTAGCGAAGACCAGGTGAATAATGCCATTGACCAGGTGCAAGCAGCCATCAGTCAAATTATCAAATCTCCCCGACGTTTGGCTTTACGGACGCAGCAATCTGTCATGGATTTTGAGGCAAGCATTGAAGAATATTTGCGAAACACAGACAAAGATGAACTTAATCCTGAAGGTATTAAGCGAGATCTCAGTTTGTTAATTCAATCGCCCAAATTGGGAGTTCAAAGTTTAGGCGATCGCCTTTCTCGCATGGATCGGTCTACCCTGATCGCCTTACTATCCCAACGACAAGATGTAACTCCTGAAGAAGCCGATCGCATCGTGTCACAGATTGAAGCAGTTCGCGATCAATTTGTGAATCAAATCCAACAGATCCAAGTTCAGATTCAGGGATTAGTTGATCGATTATTTGCGCGGATTCGCGATTATCTCAATAGTCTTGATCGGCCAGAATTAAACTACGACAACATCAAACGTGATGTGCGGACGTTATTTGAAGATCCCCAAGCTGGCTTCGATGCATTGCGCTCCCGGTTAGGCCAGTTCGATCGAGGAACCTTAGTTGCAATTTTGAGTTCTCGCAAAGACATTTCGGAAGAAGACGCAAATCGCATCATCGACCAAATCGAATCTGCCCGCAATAGTGTGCTACAACGAGCTGAGCGGATTCAAATGGAAGCCCAACGTCGCCTGGAAGACGTAAAGCTGCAAGCTCAACGCCAGATGGAGGAAACACGTAAAGCTGCTGCAACAGCCGCTTGGTGGTTATTTCTAACGGCTCTCGTTTCTGCGGGTGCGGCAGCAGGGGCTGGGGCGCTTGCCGCAAGTTAGTCAGTTAACTTGGTTGATAGTTAACTTTCATCAAGTTCAAGATGAATTCAATACCCCTTCTTCAACGATAAAGGAGGGGTTTTTCCAACGAAATAATGATGCTGAATCCCTTTTCTTCTACTAAAATCCAAAATATATTCAAAAGCAGTAATGATTTGGAAGTTATCTTACCTCCATTGCTGTCTTTAATTGGTGAACAGCTCCAGTGCGATCGCTGCTTCATCTACCTTCGTAATCCCTCTACAAGGATGGGAAAAGTCCCCTACTGCTGGTGCCGCACCTCAGATATTCCTAAAATCCTAGATGCCAACTGGAAGCCAGAACCAGCATCGCTAGCTGACGAAGATCCGATGTTTGCGGCTGCACTTCGAGCTGAACCCTCCATTTTTGTTGCGGATGTAGAAGCTGCAAACCCAGATGTCTTAAACTGTGCTTTTGAGCAGAAAAACTTTGGTCATCGTGCCCTGATTCATTCCCACTTACGCCACAATGGAGAGCTATGGGGTGTTTTACAACCCTGTGTGTTCGAGCATCCTCGACATTGGACTGATGTCGATCGCGACTTTATTGACGAGATCGAGCAGCAGATTCTACCTTTCGCGATCGCCTACGTAAAAGCCGCATCGTAGTTCACCGACTTATTGCCTATTTCTCACTTATCCATTCCTCATTAACCTCAAACCTCTATGATTGTTAACCTTACTCAAAATGGCTGGGAAGTAATTTATCACCGCGCTCATGCTTTGCTGGCAGCCCAAATCGCTGGGCATTGGAGACGTGCGGATGCGCCCGAACGCCTCTATGAAACGATCGCAGCCATTTCTCATCATGATGATCTAGAAAAAGAATGGGAAGGAAATGAGCTAACCGAAGCCGGTGCTCCTCTCGATTTCACCCTGGGTCGTAGCTCTGATATTGAACCGTTACGCAAACATTTGGAAAGCGCTCGCTATCGTAGTCGCTGGGTCGCTCTAATGACTTCAAAGCACATTTCCTTCTTGAATCAGGACAATTGGGGCAAATCAAAAGACTGGGATGAGTTCCTGAACGAACAAGTTAAGAATCAGGAACAATGGCGTAAAGCACTTGGTATCACCAAGGATCAGGCCGAGCGGGCTTATCAATTTATGCTATGGTGCGATACATTATCTCTAATTCTGGCTCGTAAGCGGATTCCAGATGCAGGTCGTGCCCTGGAAATCACTAGTGGAATTGATGGTCAACGCTACGATGTGCGTCAACTCTCGGATGAGCGTCTAACCGTTGAACCCTGGTGCTTTGAAGATGATGAATTTACCGTCAACGTAGAAGCAAGTTATCTATCTCAAGTTAAGTTTGAGAACAACGACGAATTAGTTGAAGCACTAAAAGCAGCACCCATTGAAAGCTTAGATTGGACATTTATTAAGCAATAAAGATTGGTTGCGTTCTAGACAGGTGGACGATGATCATTAATGGGTTTTCGCTCTGACAAGGTTTCTATGTCCAGTAAAGGGTTTGTGCCTTTGAGAAACGTTGATTAATTTCCTGCTCAAAAAACTGACGTAGACTTTTCATCGTGTCGGCTGCATACACATACTTCAAACCACCAAACTTATTTCGTTTAACACTCCGATTCTCCTCACTCATGTTCAATTTGCTATGAGGATACCAGCTGTTCAAAACAGATTTTGAGCCAGGAGTAAAGCGATGCGAAATCAGTTCAAAGGTAAGGTCACAGTCAAAATCGAGTGTTGCGCTGATATTGCCCAATAGTTGAGCATAATGCTCTTGCCAATTCTCGATCGCCATAATTGGCGCGATCACCAAACCAATAGGATAAGCTCCACCACCCAGCGATCGCGGCAAGGCAAGTTTCCGCAATGCTTGTAACCGAGCTGCTACAGAAGCAGTGCCGCCCTCAAACCGAGCCGCGATTGGAGCCGCATTCACACTGACGCGACATCGAGTACGGCCCTGATGAGGTAACTCCAGCAAAGAGTCTACTGCATCAAATTTGGAAACCCAACGAAGGTGAGCATCGTGCCGGGTTCCGAAGTATCGAATACACTCTGCCAAACCGCCTGTTAAATGTTCAATCCCTAATGGGTCTGTGTAACAACTCACCTCAAACGATGTGGTTTTACCTGGGCTTTTGTAATGGCTTAAGTTTTCCAAAATCCGCGGTAAGTTGGCATACACTCGAACGACAGGTGGTCCTTGCAAACTCCCCGCCAAGTAGCAATATTGACAATGAGCAGGGCAGCCTTCTGCAATGTGAAACTGCCAATCAGCGGATGGCGGAATTGGACTGAGGTTAAACTGGCTTGGGGGAGCAGTGACAACAGCAAGGGTTCGTTTGGCAATATCATACGTCTCCCGGTCTGTTTCGCCCCGTAAGCCAGTCAACCGATTACGAGAAAGCTGCTCGATCGGTAAGCCGAGTGATTCAATTCGAGAAAGAATTTGCTGACCCCAAGGTTCATCTAGCGCTGCTGGAGTGAATATGACTCGTTCAGGTACCCATAAACGTGATTTCAAAGGGTTGGAGTTAGGTTGAGAAGTAGAAGGTGCGATCGCGGTGGATAAAACCATTCAAGCTCCATTTAAGCAATACTACTCCCACTATCCAACATAGATAAATCTCTGCACACCAAAGTGAGTCGTGGCTACCACAATAAAAAGTGTGGACACCCGACTCTTCGGGTCAGATGAATCACTACCTATTAGCTTTCTGGAGTGTTCATCATGCCTTGCAGCATCTCCAAACCCTTCTTAACCCGCCGAGATACCGTAACAGCACTGATGCCCAATCGTTCAGCAGTTTCTTTTTGCGTCAAATCATACAGAAACACAAATTCAAGAATTTGCCGAGTTCGCTTTTCCAATTGGGTTAATGCTTGCTGCAACCGAATTTGGTCTTCTTGAGCAAGCTGAAAACTTCGATAACGCGTATCTGGGACGAGTTCAGCTAAGGAAGCAACACCACTCTCTTCGTCTCGAATTGGAGCGTCTAAACTCAATATGGAACGATTCTTGCACGCGAGTTTAATCTCGTGCCACTCTTCTAACGAAATGTCTAAGGCCGTCGCAAGTTCAATATCGGTTGGAGATCGATGCAAAGTTTCCTGCAACTCACGCACCACCCAAATTGCCTTTCGCTGCAATGCTTGCCACCGCCGCGGAATACGAACAGACTGTCCCTTATCTCGCAGATAGTGTTGGATTTCACCTCGAATATAGGGAATTGCAAACGAGCTAAAGGCATGCCCTTTCGAAATGTCAAATCGCTCGATCGCTCGAATCAGTCCAATGCTGCCTACTTGCAATAGATCCTCGTAGCTTTCAGTACATTGGTTAATCCAATGATGGGCTTCTCGCCTTACTAATCCAAAATTTAATTCGACCAGACGATTACGGATTTGTGAAGTAGGAAGTTGTTGATACTCCCGCAAAAGCTCTAAACTCTCGCTTTTTAACTCGTAATTAGCAGCAGTAGACATGACGAATTCAGTAGGTAGAGCAGCAGTTTGAATTATTCAATCAATGTTGCTTGAAAGTTTAGTTACCGCAGTGATTGATAGCACAATCAGGCCAGCAAATGCAACAGCTAAACTTTAGGTGAGAGGTTAAAAAGAAGAAACTCCACAACAATCTTAACTAGATAAGTTATTTTTGAGTCACTTAAATTCGTTACCCCGCTCCTCGCATAACAAACCTATTCTTTGAGGGCAATATAGAACAATCGCATTTCCACGTAATCTGGAAATTCGTGATTAAAACACCGCCTCCTTTTCTTGTTTGCTCAATCTCCATAATTTCACGAACAAAAAAAGAGGGATTTCCCCCTCTTCAGATAAATTGATAGCTGACCTCGGAACGAGGTGTATATTGTTTGAACCCTATGCACATTTAGTTGTATCTCAAACGCTTGATTCTACACGAGCATAGAAAATGCCGCGAATTTTCACTTCTTTAGGTGCATGAGAACCCATGTCCGTTTCGGAAGGCTGATTACTTTCAAAGTTGCCAGCAATTTCACCGGTTGCCCCATCAACTCGAGTGACTTGCAGTGAAATCTGCCCCTTGTCAAGCTGAAAGCGCTTTACATTCTCTTTTACTAGCTCTTCGTTATCAGCCTGAGCAGGTAACGCAACTGCATTGTCATATCCTGTTGTTAAACCCCGACCCTTCGGATCCAGGAAATTAGCTGTTCGATAGGAGGGGACTTTAAACTCGCCTTCAAAATCGGTTGAAGCATTAATTGCTGACAAACCTGGTTGGGTAGTGGCGACAAGCTCTTTCACCGTAAACAGGAATGGAACCCGTTCTCCCCCAGGTAACTGCACAGTAGTAGCCTGAAAGTCCAATCCGTCCTCCTCTTTGAAAGTAAGGCTACCATCAGGGTTTAAGGTAAGCGATCCTTGTACTTCGTCGATGGTGGATGTGTAGCGAGTCATCAGCTTGCTGGAGACAAACTCAGCAGCTTGACGTTTGGTGCCTTCTTCCTTAACAAGGAATGCGGTGGGTTGAAGGCATAAATTGGTTAGCTTATAAGATTTGCCTGGCTCAATTGGAATAGAACCACGGCTAGTTTCGGAAACCTGAAGGCAGGAGTTTGCTAACCCGGTGCCCCTAATTTGTTCGTATGTGAGAGTTTCACGACTTTGAGCGGGGCTATCGGCACAGGCGGTTAAGAAACTCACACAAAGTGCCAAAAATGCAACAACTAGAGCACGGTACCTCATGAATAACCTCGATTCGATATAAATTTGTAACTCTTCCCCAGCTTTCAGTTTAGGAGTTCAGAAATACTTGAACAGGAGAAAGATAAATGAAGGTATCAACAGCATTTTACATGGCAGGGGATCACCTTCCACGCCCTGCATCCTTTATTCTTATTGGCATATTCAAACTGATTGTGAGCTGAAGGACTTGCCCTGGATGACGAACCATCAAAACTCAGATTCAAATTCGATGGAAAGCGCGATCGAAGAGGCACTCAAAATCCTCTGGACGGCAGCCCAAGAGTCTAACCATAACCCCCTCAAGCTCCTGGAAATCCTCAGAAAATTAGAAAGCTTGCACCAGGAGATCCGAGACACCTTGTTTCAGCAATCCCTTCCAGACAATCGGCAAGCTCTCTATATCCTACTAAAGGACATCGAAGCAAATGGTGGATGGCCTTACATCTACCGAACTAAGTTAAGTGAGTTAGTGAGCCGATTATCTCCAGAAGAACTGGGCTGCTTGCTATCAGACGAAGTAACCCCAACGTCTTAACCATAGCAAAGCGGGCAGAGGCATAAGACGCATAACCCGCTTCATCCATCTAATCTATGAACCTTTGTCAGCTTGACTAGCAGTCTGAATGTAAAGAATTAGTAGAAAGACGGTAGGAACCAAAACAAAAAGGATGGTTGCGACAAACCCCAAATCATTGACCTGCATAAACCCTTATCCCTCCCAAAGCTCTACTTACAACGTACTGACACCAGAATACCATTGCAATTGAATCAGCAAAACTGCTCACGCCCGACCTTCGCTTTAAGGCTTTGTATTAATGCTTACTGGGCCATTAACAAGTGTTTGGCAAGCCAGACGATACGATTCTGGTTTCTTCCTCAACTTTCGCTTCTCAACATCAGTTTTAGGCGAAAGGTTCTCCATTCCTTCTATCACTTCTACAACACAAGTACCGCATTGCCCATAGCCTCCACAGTTCATCATTTTGCCCATGAATGTGTAGATGTCGATGCCGTTTTCTAGCGCTTTGAACCTTAAGTTTGCGCCCTGAGCTGCAATTACTTCGCGATCTTCTTTAATAAACTTAACAACAGTCATCGTTGCACTTCACCAGGAATTAAGGATATCAATCAGCTAGAAGCTTTCAACCAGGACTAGCATACAGGGATAGAAGACCAATCCTTGCAATTAACCACATGGATCAGAATAGGTTAAGTTTTCAGAACTTTGAAAAGCGCTAGATTGCTTGCAATAGCCCCTGCCACTGGTTACACTACTTCATACACTTTCATTTTTACCAACCCTTTCTTGATTGGCTACCTGATTTACTCAATACTTGCTAAATCAGGCTGTGTCAGCAGGATACATAATTGAATTAAAGGCTTGACACGGTTTTTTGACCCTGTTGGCGCTTTAATAAAATGCAAAATGAAGCATCGTAACTGAGCAGTTTACAAAGGAGGAGCGTAGTCGATGGGACTACCCTGGTACCGTGTACACACCGTCCTGATTAATGACCCAGGGCGACTGATTGCTGCACACCTGATGCATACCGCCCTGGTAGCTGGGTGGGCAGGGTCTATGGCTTTATATGAATTAGCAATCTTCGACCCTAGTGATCCTGTTCTAAACCCAATGTGGCGACAGGGAATGTTTGTACTTCCCTTCATGGCCCGTTTGGGTGTTACTGGCTCTTGGGGAGGTTGGAGCATTACTGGTGAAACCGGGGTTGACCCTGGTTTTTGGTCGTTTGAAGGAGTCGCCGCGGCTCATATTGTCTTGTCAGGTTTGTTGTTTTTAGCAGCTTGTTGGCATTGGGTCTACTGGGATCTGGAACTGTTTAGAGATCCTCGAACTGGGGAACCAGCTCTTGACCTACCCAAGATGTTTGGGATCCATTTATTTTTGTCAGGTTTGCTCTGTTTTGGTTTTGGAGCCTTTCATTTAACAGGGCTTTTTGGCCCAGGGATGTGGGTTTCTGACCCGTTTGGTGTGACAGGAAGTGTGCAGCCTGTTGCCCCTGAATGGGGACCTGCTGGTTTTAACCCCTACAATCCAGGCGGGATTGTGGCTCACCACATTGCTGCAGGGGTTGTGGGCGTGATTGCTGGACTATTTCACTTGAGCGTTCGTCCACCTGAGCGTTTGTATAAGGCGCTGCGGATGGGGAACATTGAGACAGTTCTTTCTAGCAGTATTGCGGCTGTGTTTTTTGCCGCTTTTGTTGTTGCGGGCACGATGTGGTACGGCAATGCGGCTACTCCGATCGAGCTGTTTGGACCAACCCGTTATCAGTGGGATAGTGGTTATTTCAAGCAAGAGATTGAGAAGCGGGTTCAGGCTGATTTAGCGGGTGGTGCGACTTTGTCTGAGGCGTGGTCGGCTATTCCCGAAAAGCTTGCCTTCTACGACTATGTCGGTAACAGTCCTGCTAAGGGTGGTTTATTCCGCACAGGCCCCATGAATAAGGGGGATGGGATTGCTCAATCTTGGTTGGGACATGCGGTGTTTAAGGATGGTGAAGGGCGGGAGTTGTCGGTTCGTCGCCTGCCGAATTTCTTTGAAAACTTTCCTGTCATTTTGACGGATAAGGATGGTGTGGTTCGAGCTGATATTCCATTCCGTCGAGCTGAGTCCAAGTACAGCTTTGAGCAAGCTGGCGTGACGGTTGCTTTCTATGGTGGCAAGCTGGATGGCCAGACCTTCTCCGAGCCGGCAACGGTTAAGAAGTTTGCCCGCGCTTCTCAGCTGGGTGAGGCATTTGAGTTCGATCGCGAGACGTTGAACTCTGATGGAGTCTTCCGCACCAGTCCTCGCGGTTGGTTTACCTTTGGTCACGCGGTATTTGCTCTATTGTTCTTCTTTGGACACATCTGGCACGGTACACGTACCCTGTTCCGTGATGTGTTTGCAGGGGTTGATCCTGATCTATCGGAAGAACAGGTTGAGTGGGGTTTCTACCAGAAGGTGGGTGATAAGTCTACTCGCCGGAAAGAGGCTGTTTAAACAGTTGCTTCGTGAAAAGAGAGAGGTTTATTTGCCATGATCTAGATCATGGACAGCACTAGACCTCTCTTCGGTTCTTGATAGACTATTTTCAGTGGATGTACCTGGGAGATTTTCGATATGGAAAGTGTTGCCTACATCTTGATTTTGACTCTGGCGATCGGAGTTTTGTTCTTTGCGATCGCCTTTCGCGAACCGCCCCGGATTGGGAAGTAGAAAATTCAGCAGGTCATTTGCTGCACTCAAATCATTGAAATCGAATGTGTTGAGCTTATCTTCGTCCAAGTAAGCTGGTTTAAGTTTTATCAAAACCAGAGACTACTTGGACTTTTTTGTAATAGCTTGGACAAGCCTCTTTAGTACAATCGTTTGTAGAGCAATGAATTTCGTCACTTGCCGCGTGAAGTATTGTTTTGGGGAATTCATCGACGGAATAGGGCGAAACATGTAATGGGAAATCCAGGTAACAGTTTTGAGTTGCAGGATGTAGGTGAAATTTTACGGCATTTAGCTGGAGAAGATCTGCTGATTGTCAATAGTCGTCGGCGTAACGGGTTAATTATTTGCAAGCAGTTTTATGCCGAATTTGCCGGACCAGGCGCTGCTGTCGGCAGTTTTTTTGATGTGGACTGTCAGCAAATTATTCCCGTAGGTGAACTATCTTTGGTGTATCCATCTGATCAAGAAGAACGCCAAAAAGCTTATTTAATTCGGCGCCAGTGGATTCGCTTAACCCATGAATTAACCGACAATCCGGTACCGTTGCAGCGAGCACAAATGATTTTGAACCAGTTTGAGAATTATTTCGGAGCAGAAACTATTGAACAGATCCCGGATGAGGCTTTTGCTTTATTAGTTGGGGTTCTACCTCAAACAGTGAAAACACTACGACATAACCTTGTGCATTTAAGTGCCAAAAATTAGGTTTTGAAGCGTTGTAGCGGCTTAATCCAATGTGCTAAGTAGACGGGCTAGCGTTCTTGCGTTTTCGTCTGGGGTGCCGATCGTAATTCTGAAACCGTCAGCAATTCGACGAATTAAGGTTCCTTGCTGATGAAGTGTTTGATGGATTGTTGCCAAACGTTGCTCTGAGGTTTGGGTAGCCAGGGTGACGTAAATAAAGTTAGCTTGACTCGGCCAAACATAAAGAGAAGGGTGTTGAGTCAACGCAGCTACTAGCCGCTCTCGTTCTTGGAGCAATTGAGGGATAACCTCAAGGAGTTGCTGCCGATGGGCGAGGGCAATTTGAGCAGCAATTTGGGAAACGCTGGGCAAGTTGTAGGGGAGCCGGATTTTTTCGAACACAGCAATCAGTTCTGGCTGCGCGATCGCATAGCCGACACGGTGAGCTGCGAGCCGAAACGCTTTAGAGAATGTCCGCAGCACAAGCCAATTGGGGCGCAGCCGAATTTCTTGAACGAGTGTGATTTGACTAAATTCAAAATAAGCCTCATCAATCACCACTAACACTTCTTCCGATAAGGACTTGAGCCAATCAACTTCGGCGGATGTGAGAGCGTTTGCCGTGGGCGAGTTAGGGTGCACGATAAACACTACTCGAATGGGTGGTTGGTTGGTGGTCTGGACGATCGCAGCCTGAGCCGCGTCAAGCTCCATTTCAAAAGTTGCTGAAGTCCGCCCTACTCGCACAACTGGAATTCCTAATGTTTGCGCCAAAATTGCATACATCGAAAAGGTCGGTTCAGCTACCAGTACCGCGCCGGCCCCACCCACACAGGTTGCAATCAAGATCGAACGGATTAACTCATCTGACCCATTTCCCACGGAAATGTTCTGTTTAGAAAATGAATCTGAATCGAGCTGCGCGGACTCATTGACATATTCTGCGATCGCCTGCTTGAGTGACTCGTACCTGCCATCGGGATAACGATTCGACTCAATCGACGTTTGCAGTGTCCAGGCCAACTTCTGTTGAATGTCTTCTGGCAAGTTATAAGGGCTTTCGTTCGTGTCTAATTGGTCGACAACAGTAGGTGGCGGAGAGCCTGCCCCACTATCATTCAACTCCTTGGGATGGGCGGTATAGGCGGTAAGGTGAACTAAGTCTGACCGGAGATAGGAAACCATAGAAGGCTGTCTTGCTTAAGCTGGATAAATTCTCAACCGACGATTGGGCTCTTCGCCAAAGCTGCGCGACTTGAGGTGATAGTGTTCCACCAGTTCATGCTGCATTTTACGAACGCTGGCCGATCGCGGCAAAAGTTCCACGGGTTGCCCTTTGGGGATAACAATTTGCTCGACAGCAAGGCGCGCTTCCTCTAATGCCTCAATTTCATCATCGCTGTCATCTGCTCCGCGCAAAAACAAATCTAAGTTAGTTGCTTCTGGGCTACCTGGATCGTCCATATCCAGCATTCGGCGTAGGCCGCGAGCAATTTGGGGAATACTGCTGGCTTTAATAGTATGGATGGGAATTTGGCGAGATTTGGCAATTTGTCGCAGTTTGGAGTGGTTTTTGACATGCGATCGTAGCGCTAAAACTGCATCTGCATTATCAATATCTTTGGTCAAAAGCACGGGTAGATTTAAGGTGCGAACCACTTGATCGAGTTGGTGGCGGCTAACCCCGTACGGGTAGATATACAAGATATCTTCTCCGTTTGGCCCCAATTGACGGGTATCTTTGTTTAACTCCGGTTCATCGCCTTCAACCAATTGAGGTGTAAATTCCCTCATTGGTTCGGATGGAATTAGCGAAGTACTGAAGGAGGCATCCAGCAAATTCTCAAATTCCTGTTCTTCTGGCAATTGGGGAACAGTCTCGACGGAAGAAATTGGGCGCATCCGCCCTGAAGACCGCCACCCTTTACCACGACCATGATCAGCGCGACCGAAGGGTGTGTTGTCAATCAAAAAGGCATCGCGGTGGCCAAAATCGGCCATCGTCGATCGCGATCGTCCTTGGGCCGCTGCAAATTCTTCACTCGACAACTCATGCGTAATCACAGTCTTGCCAGCTTCATTAACCGTTCGTACCTGCGGGTTCGGTTGCCGTCCCCGGAGCAAAACATCGATCGTATCTGAAACATGTTCATGCACCACCCACCGCTGCCGCTCCAGCATCTCCACGGCGATGTCAAAGGTTGGCGGGGCTTTACGTTCGAGGACGCTCTTTTGGCTCCCTCGTCGTCGGGCTTCTTCATCTCCCAGGGTCACGGACTGAATCCCACCCACCAGATCCGAAAGCGTTGGGTTTTTAATCAGGTTTTCCAACCGATTGCCGTGAGCGGTTCCAACTAACTGCACTCCCCGCTCTGCGATCGTCCGAGCTGCTAATGCTTCTAACTCGGTACCAATTTCATCGATTACAATGACTTCTGGCATGTGGTTTTCCACGGCCTCAATCATAACCTGATGCTGTAACTCAGGCCGAGCCACTTGCATTCGACGGGCACGCCCGATCGCTGGATGCGGCACATCCCCATCCCCAGCAATCTCATTGGACGTGTCAATAATCACCACCCGTTTGTCTAACTCATCCGCCAGTACACGAGCAATTTCTCGCAAAGCTGTTGTTTTGCCCACTCCAGGCCGACCCAGCATCAGAATTGATTTGCCGCTTTCAACCAAATCGCGAATCATTCCGATCGTGCCAAACACTGCTCGCCCAACCCGACAGGTAAGTCCAATAATTTCACCCCGTCGATTCCGAATGGCACTAATTCGATGCAGCGTCCGTTCAATTCCCGCCCGGTTGTCGCCACCAAAATCACCAACACTGGCAATACATTCGTTAATATCACCCAAAGAAACCGGAGTCTCTGAAAGATACTCGGCTTTGCCAGGAAATCGAGCCTCTGGGCGGCGACCTAAATCCAACACCACTTCCACCAACACCTCCTGTTGCGGATGCTGCTGGAGTTGCTGTCGAATAGAAATGGGCAAAATGTCCAGTAATTTGGTCAGGTCGTCAGTAACTTGCATATCAGTAGAGGCAGTTTTAGAAGCTACCTCAGATGCGGTACGAGTTGTGGGCTGATGGGGTGTGGATGGACTCTCCTGTGGCCGATGCAATTTGTCTGAACCGTCATTCACAGGGAAGTGGGGAGAATTAGAAAAATTGGGGTTGACCATGTTATCAATGCAACGGACGAGTTGTTGAGTAGATGGACACGTAGCAAATCAAGCATTAAGGAATCAGTACCATGGGTTTGTGAAAAGGTTTAAGTTGAGAAACAAGAGAATGAGCTAAATTTACGGCTTCTTCTAACAAATGCGGAACAGCTTCGAGTTGATATGGAGGAAAGCGCTCCAACTGTTGAACAGAAGCAGCACGCGAGCGAGTCTCTTGAAATTGTGAACGATCAGGCCGGAGCGATCGGTGTAATTCAATAGCCTCTAGCTGCTCCAGAATGGGCGCGAGCAAAGTCCGCGCATAACTGCCATATGCGACTCCTGCAATGTAAGGGGAAGCGTTGAGAAGGAACTTATCAGCGGCGACATCAATAAACGGTTCCGCAGGTTGAAGCAGGTTAAGGGAGCGTAATTTAGGCACTGTGTAGTGGTTGGTGCCTCCTGCTAATTGCACATACCCTGGCAGTTGAGCCGCTAAAACCTGTTGCCCTAATTGGATCGCTGCTTTAGTAGTACCCATGCCAATATCCCCACTCATGGGCCGTCCATCAGTTTGCCAAATTAAGGGACAGGGGAGCGGCGACATAATGTCGTAAAGTGCCTGCAAATACTGGATCAAATCCTTTCCGTTGGGGCAACTCACCGCAAGCAACTTCAGCTTACTTACCCAGGGTTGAATCGCCGCCCACAATCTTTGAAAGTCTGCCAATCGTCCTGGTTGGGTGTGAATCTCGATCGCATCAATGCCCGCTTCTAAAATCAGGGGGGCGATCGCATGTACCGTTGAAACGTAAGGACGAGTTGCAATGTGCTGAATTGGGCAGACAGGCAAACATCTGCCACACCCGTAACAGCGGTCATTGATGACACCAGAAAAATCGATCGCGCTTGCTGGACAAACCAACTCACAAGGACGCGAACAATCCACCGGACATGCCGCCGCCACAAACTCTGCCTTTCGAAAATGCGGATCTTCGCCATCGTTAAGGCTAACCATCAACCAAGGCTGTTGCAAAACGACATTTTCCCCCAAGCCACTCTGTTCGCCGATGCGGATCGCAGCCTCTATTGCATCCTTGGCCGCTAAAATCACAGCCGGATCTGCTGCCACGTCAATACAATCGGCCCCAGCTAGGGTGTATGCCAACGTTAGGTTTCGGATTGCAGGGAGGTGATGGAAACTAGCTCCGCAAATCAACTTGAACCAGTATCCTTGCCTCAGGGATTGCAAAGGAGTGTATTGTTCAGTCACCCCTTCATGCTAATGCGCAATGGGAAGATTTTGACAATCAAAATCGAAATTATTTTGAATTTTAGCGAACACCATCTATGCAGATGCTAAAGCCTGCTTGAGTGGCTGCCAGCGAAAATAACGTTCTCCACCCATCTCTACAATCAACTTTACGCGTGGTTCAACTTCTGGCAATGTTGTGAGGTATTCAACTTCCTGTGAAGAGAGGATATGCCCTTCAATAATCCACAACAGCAGACCTTTGGATTGGGTCGGGAGCTGCTCCAGGTTATAAGTCACGATCGGTGGCACGTAATAGCGATACCCAACCGCAGCTCCATTGTTTGTATTTTTCTTACCTAAGTGGGGAGGGCGAACTCCATGAATTCCGGTAAGATAAGCAGCGACATCACCCAAACCACGTGCTGTGATCGAAAGTGATTCATATCCAGCAGCTCGAATCCGCCGACGGTAGCGTCCTTCAAACCCGCCTTCTAGTGGAACATAAGCAGCGAGAGCGCCGTAAGTCTCTAAGTCTCGGATTAAAGTCTTGCCAGTGGTTAGCAGTGCCATAAGCTTCCCTTTGCGCCTGTCAATTCTGTTTCATCGTACCGGGAAATGGAGCAAAGCGGTTCCATCCCAGCACTCTGGTTCAGTCTCTCACACTCTCAGCAATCCCTCCAAGATACTCATGATTGCTGTTTGTTATCAAACCAATAGAAATGAAGAACATCTTTGACATCGACAGTGCGATCGCCCACATCCAAAAAGCCGTGAAACCGTTCCCGAAAGCGGCCATGTTTGCCCTGGCAGAAGAGGGCTTCAATTCTCTGTTTGAACAGTTAATTGCTTGCATCATTTCGATCCGTACTTACGATGAAGTGAGCCTACCTGTATCGCGTCGCTTATTTTTGCAAGCCAATACTCCAGTCGCAATTAGCCAACTTTCCATTCGTGAAATTGAAGGCTTGATTCGATCGAGTACTTACGCCGATCGCAAAGCTGTCCAAATCCACGCGATCGCAACCCAAATAGTGGAGCAACATCATGGAGAATTGCCCAGCGATATTCAGGTGCTGCTTTCATTTAATGGAGTCGGCTTAAAATGTGCCCATCTCGCCCTGGGAATTGCCTGTCATCAAGCTTACATCAGCGTTGATACCCATGTTCACCGAGTTACAAACCGTTGGGGTTACATTCACACCAAAACGCCAGAAAAAACGACCGCAGCCCTGGAAGTAAAATTGCCTCGGATGTACTGGATCGAAATCAATCGCCTGCTGGTGCCATTTGGTAAACACATCTGTACGGGGCAGCTTCCCCACTGTTCCACTTGCCCCTTACTCGATATGTGTCAGCAAGTTGGGGTTGAGAGTTATCAGTAATTGAGAGTTCGGCTTTACCTTAGCCTGATCTTAGATGCTGACTGACTGACACATCTTCTACTGTCGGTTGGGTTGGAACAGCGTGAAACCCAACGCCTGTTTTGGTTCTGTCGGGTTACGCTAGCGCTAACCCAACCTACGATACTCAAAGGGTTTCAGGAGTTGTGTCAGTCAGTCAGCCTTAGATGTTAAAAGTGTGTTCTAGCCCAAGTAAATCAGTTGGGCAAAACAGCGTTCTTTGTCCCTTACTCACTCAGATACTTTGAAGAAACTTTTCCCGAAAAGTAGACAAAACAAAGCAGCTTCATTTATAGTAAGAGACTGGTGCCAAAAATCATCGCGGGTCACTAATTTTGAGAGGTGACAACATGCTGCGTTCGTGGCTTTAACGCGATGAGGGATACTGGGCAGTTCGCTGCTTGAGTCCTTTAGTTGGTGCGAAGCCTGAGATTTGCATTCCTTATTGAACAGATAGATGCCGACCTTTCAGGTCGCTTGTTCTGGTGGGCGAAGTCGATGACAAAGCCCAGGAGATCGCAATCTAGCTTGATTTGACCGAACAATCAAGCCAACTGGTTAACCAAGGTAGACCGCCAACCTTTGTGTTGTGTCTGCCTTTTCGGAGTGTGTAACAAGAGGGAGTTTAGTCACCGTGTCAGTCGGTATTCTCGGCACAAAGCTTGGTATGACCCAAGTATTTGACGAGGCAGGGAAAGCCATCCCGGTCACTGTCGTCCAGGCAGGACCATGCACCGTCACCCAAGTAAAAACGAACGAAACGGATGGTTATTCAGCTATCCAAGTTGGATTTAAAGAGGTTAGTGAAAAAGCTTTGACCAAGCCCGAATTGGGGCATTTGGCTAAGTCAAACACAGCACCTGTACGTCATTTACATGAGTACCGCCTGGACAATCCAAGCGAATTTGAGTTAGGTCAACAAATTACGGTTGATCGATTTGCAGTTGGGCAAGTGATTGATGTTGTTGGTACTTCGATCGGTCGCGGGTTTGCTGGTTATCAGAAACGGCATAATTTCAAGCGTGGCCCAATGGCTCACGGTTCGAAGAATCACCGCTTACCGGGTTCTACGGGCGCTGGTACAACGCCAGGGCGTGTGTATCCTGGCAAGCGCATGGCTGGACAATTAGGCAACTCTCAGGTGACTGTGCGTAAGTTGACGATCGTGCGAGTGGATGCCGATCGCGATTTGCTACTGATTAAGGGGGCAATTCCAGGTAAGCCTGGTGCGTTAGTCAACATTTTGCCCGCCAAAACAGTAGGTCGCAAATAGAAATTTATTGACACGGTCCAAGAGGCGTTTTGATTTTAATAACCTTCGCCTCAATCACCTTCGCAAGTAATACGGGTTGACGAGTATGGTTGATTGTGCAGTTAAAGATTGGGAAGGAAAAGAGGTTGGCAGTGCTTCACTCGACCTGAAAGTCGCCAGTGAAGCAAGTGCCTCTCACGTGGTTCATCGGGCCTTAGTCCGGCAAATGGCCAATGCGCGACAAGGTACAGTCTCCACCAAAACCCGGGCTGAAGTCCGAGGGGGTGGCCGTAAGCCTTGGCGACAAAAGGGAACTGGTCGTGCCCGAGCAGGCTCGAACCGATCGCCGCTATGGCGAGGTGGTGGGGTGATCTTTGGGCCCAAGCCAAGAGATTACTCCCTCAAAATGAACCGGAAGGAGCGGCGCTTGGCTTTGCGAACCGCTTTCCAGAGTCGAGTGGATGACCTGATCGTGGTTCAGGACTTTGCAGAGAAGTTGCCACGCCCCAAAACTAGAGAGTTAGTAAATGCTTTGAAGGGTTGGGGAGTTGAACCGGACGCTAAAGTTCTCATGATTTTGGCTGAGCGGGATGAGATGGTTTACCTGTCCGCTAGAAACGTTGAGAAATTGCGGTTGATTACAGCAACAAATTTAAACGTGTTTGATTTGCTTGCGGCGGATCGAATCGTCGTAACCACTTCTGCAATCGAAAAAATTCAGGAGGTTTACAATGACTAGCTTTAATCCCCGCGATTTGATGGATCTAGTTCGTCGCCCCATCATCACCGAAAAGGCAACTCTGTTGCTGGAGAACAATCAGTACACCTTTGAAGTGGCTCCGAAAGCCACGAAACCAGAGATCAAGGCTGCGATCGAAGCGTTATTTGATGTCAAAGTTGTGGGTGTCAGCACCTTAAATCCTCCCCGCAAGCAGCGACGAGTCGGCAAGTTCATGGGACATCGGCCTTTGTACAAACGAGCGATCGTCACATTGGCTCCCGGAGACTCTATCACCCTCTTCCCAGAGGTTTAATCTTCTCATCGGCAAGGTAGTTAAGAGAGTTAGTTATGGGCATTCGTATTTATCGACCCTATACCCCTGGTACTCGTGAACGGAGCATCTCCGATTTTTCGGAGCTGACTCGGAGCAAACCTGAAAAATCCTTAACCAAGTCTCGGCATCGCCCTAAAGGACGTAACAACCGAGGGGTGATTACCTGCCGCCATCGTGGAGGCGGACACAAGAAGCTTTACCGGATGATTGACTTTCGGCGAGACAAACGTAATATCCCCGCCAAAGTCGCTTCGATCGAATACGATCCCAACCGGAACGCTCGGATTGCTCTTTTGTACTATCAGGATGGTGAGAAGCGATACATTCTTCACCCCGCAGGCTTAGCTGTTGGCGCAACCGTCATTGCAGGCGCAGATGCTCCAATCGAAATTGGAAATGCTCTACCGCTGTCAAATATTCCACTCGGGACGATCGTTCATAATGTTGAACTTGTGCCCGGGAAAGGTGGTCAAATCGTCCGCGCCGCCGGAACAAGCGCTCAAGTTGCTGCAAAGGAAGGTAATTTCGTCACACTGAAGTTGCCCTCTAGTGAAGTTCGCTTGATTCGGCGTGAATGCTACGCCACGATCGGTCAGGTAGGGAATGCCGATATTCGGAACGCTAGCCTTGGGAAAGCCGGTCGTAAACGGCATTTAGGCCGTCGACCTGAGGTTCGAGGGAGTGTTATGAATCCGGTTGACCACCCCCATGGTGGCGGTGAAGGACGGGCACCGATTGGTCGTTCTGGGCCAGTTACTCCTTGGGGTAAACCAGCGCTCGGTCGAAAAACCCGGAAGAAGCGGAAGCTCAGTGACGCACTAATTGTCCGGCGGCGGCGGAAATCTTCTAAACGCGGTCGCGGCGGTCGGGATTCATAGGTTGATAGGGAGAATAGAAGAAGATGTCTCGTTCACTGAAAAAAGGTCCATTTGTTGCGGATCATTTGATGCGGAAAGTGGAAGCGCTTAATGCTAAGGGCGATAAGCAGGTGATTAAAACCTGGTCACGTGCATCTACAATTTTGCCGCAGATGATTGGGCACACGATCGCGGTTCACAATGGCAAAACTCATGTGCCAGTTTATGTGACCGAACAGATGGTCGGTCATAAACTGGGCGAGTTCGCCCCCACCCGCTCCTTCCGAGGCCACGCGGGAACTGATAAAAAAGCTCGTCGATAAGGCATCGCTGGCTACCTGAGGGACGTAGAAAAATGGCTGTAAATACTGAAACTGAAGTTAAAGCGATCGCCCGATATATTCGGATGTCTCCACACAAGGCACGCCGAGTACTGGATCAGATTCGGGGCCGCTCCTACCGCGAGGCATTAATCATTCTGGAATTTATGCCTTATCGAGCTTGTGAACCGATTTTGAAAGTGTTGCGTTCGGCTGCTGCAAATGCAGAACATAACCAGGGGTACGATCGTGCCGAATTGGTGGTCAGTACGGCATTTGCCGATCAAGGGCCAACACTCAAGCGCTTTCGGCCCAGGGCCCAGGGGCGAGCCTATCAAATTCGGAAGCCGACCTGTCATATTACGATCGCCGTAGCTCCCGGAGCTACGGACGACGAGTAGATTGCTGTAAACCACCTTTTGAGCTTGTACGAGGACGCATCCTGTGGGACAGAAGATTCATCCAACTGGTCTACGCTTAGGCATTACCCAAGAGCATCGGTCACGGTGGTTCGCTGATGAGAATCGCTACGCTGACTTATTGCAAGAAGACTTTAAGATCAGACACTTTTTCCAGAAAAATCCATTGAAACTTAAGGGATTAGAAAGCCCTGGAATTTCGCAAATTCGAATTGAGCGAAAAGCTGATCAAATCGATCTTGAAGTTCACACCGCTCGGCCTGGCGTTGTCGTCGGTCGTGGGGGGCAAGGAATCGAAGAACTGCGGAGCGGACTCCTCAAAGTGTTGGGTGGCGGCGATCGCCAGATTCGTATCAATGTCGTTGAAGTTGCTCGTGTCGATGCTGATGCAGCATTGATCGGTGAATACATCGCGCAACAATTAGAGCGTCGTGTTTCCTTCCGCCGTGTCGTGCGTCAAGCGATTCAACGCGCTCAAAAAGCGGGGATCGAAGGGATCAAAATTCAGGTTAGCGGTCGCCTCAACGGTGCCGAAATTGCTCGGCCCGAATGGACTCGTGAAGGTCGCGTACCTCTGCATACCCTGAGAGCTGACATTGACTACGCTTACTGCACTGCCAGCACCATCTATGGAACGTTGGGGATCAAAGTGTGGGTCTTTAAGGGAGAAATCATTCCTGGACAAGAAGAGCGCCCCGCTCCCACTAACCAGCAGCCCCGTCGGCGTCAACAGCGTCGACGTCAGCAATTTGAAGATCGGTCTAACGAAGGCTAAATCGAGTTCCAAAGGTTTAATCCTTCTCTCCTGCTTTCTATCTCCTGCCTTCTCTACGTACTGAGCCATGTTAAGTCCAAGAAGAACTAAATTTCGGAAACAACAACGCGGACGCATGAAAGGTCTGGCATCTCGTGGCAATGAACTCAACTTTGGTGAGTTTGGATTGCAAGCGCTGGAGCCAACCTGGATTACATCTCGCCAAATTGAAGCTAGTCGTCGTGCCATGACTCGTTACATTCGTCGGGGTGGCAAGATTTGGATTCGCATTTTTCCAGATAAGCCCGTCACAATGCGTCCGGCGGAAACTCGGATGGGTTCGGGTAAAGGTGCCCCTGAATTTTGGGTTGCGGTTGTAAAACCTGGTCGCATCATGTTTGAGATTGCTGGCGTTCCTGAAGAAACTGCTCGGGAGGCGATGCGCTTAGCTCAATACAAATTGCCGATTAAAACTAAGTTCATCACACGCGCGACGACGGAGGAATCCTGACATGGCACTACCTAAGATCGACGAAATTCGGAATTTGAGCGATCAGGAAATTGAAGATCAGATTCTTGCTGTAAAGAGGCAACTGTTTGAGTTGCGTTTTCAGAAAGGAACTCGCCGTTTGGAGAAGCCCCATGAGTTCAAGCATAATCGTCATCGGTTAGCGCAACTAATGACGATCGAGCGTGAACGGCAGCTTCAAAAGCAGTCTGAGAATTGATGATAGCCCTAGCCTAATCAATATTGTTATTCATCCTGATTACGGTCGGAGTAGACGAAATGGCGGTAAAAGAAAGAGTTGGTTTGGTCGTTAGCGACAAAATGGACAAAACGGTTGTCGTCTCAGTCGAGAGTCGAGCAGCCCATTCGAAGTACGGCAAGATTGTGGCGACAACGAAGAAATACAAGGCTCACGACGAAGAGAACAAGTGCAAAATTGGCGATCGTGTCCGTATTCAGGAAACCCGTCCTCTGAGCCGCACTAAACGTTGGCAAGTAATCGATATTGTGACGACCAAGGCATAGAGGACGGCAAACCATGATTCAGGTACAAACTTATTTAAATGTGGCAGACAACAGCGGGGCCCGCAAACTGATGTGTATCCGAGTGCTGGGCGGTGGCAATCGCCGGTATGCTGGCATTGGCGATGTCATCGTCGCTGTTGTCAAAGATGCAATCCCTAACATGGGCGTTAAAAAGTCGGATGTTGTCACCGCTGTTGTTGTCCGCACCCGTAAGACTCTTCGTCGGGAAAGCGGCATGAGCATTCGATTCGATGACAACGCAGCCGTCATCATCAATAAGGACAAAAACCCTCGTGGTACTCGGGTTTTTGGTCCAGTTGCGCGGGAACTGCGAGATAAAGAATTCACCAAGATCGTTTCACTGGCTCCGGAGGTGCTGTGATGGCAAAAGTTCAGACTGTGACCCGTCACAAAATGCATGTCAAGAAGGGCGACACTGTCCAGGTGATTTCTGGAAAAGATAAAGGCAAAGTTGGTGAGATCCTGCTAACCCTTCCCAAAGAAAGTAAGGTTGTGGTCAAGGGGGTCAACATGCGCACCAAGCATATCAAGCCTCGCCAAGAAGGCGAATCGGGTCAGATCGTGACATCCGAGGCACCGATTCATAGCTCCAATGTCATGCTCTATTCCGAAAAGCAAAAAGTGGCCAGTCGGGTTTGTTATACCTTCAACGCTGATGGCCGCAAGGTCAGGATGTTGAAAAAGACTGGCGAAATGATTGATTGATCACCCCTTCCCTGACCAAGCCCAGGGACTCATGAGGAACTACCGATGACACAACGACTGAAGCAAGAATATTACGACAAGATCGTCCCAAAATTGACCGAGCAATTTGGTTACACCAATGTTCATCAGGTACCCAAGATCGTGAAAGTAACCTTGAACCGTGGTTTAGGGGAGGCTGCTCAAAACGCCAAAGCACTGGAAGCCTCGTTGGCTGAGATTGCGACGATCGCAGGGCAAAAGCCAGTTGTGACCCGTGCGAAGAAAGCGATCGCCGGCTTCAAATTGCGGCAAGGGATGCCCGTTGGCATTATGGTTACATTGCGATCCGATCGCATGTATGCCTTCTTGGATCGTTTAATCAACCTTGCGTTACCAAGAATCCGAGATTTTCGCGGGATCAGCCCCAAGAGTTTTGATGGCCGAGGCAACTACACTTTGGGTGTTCGAGAGCAATTGATTTTTCCAGAAATTGAGTACGACAGCATTGATCAAATCCGGGGGATGGATATTTCCATCATTACAACGGCAAACACGGACGAGGAAGGTCGAGCCTTGTTAAAAGAATTTGGGATGCCCTTCCGGGACAGCTAGGCAGATTGATTAAGGGAATACTATGGCGGTAAATGACACGATTGCAGATATGTTGACGCGGATTCGCAATGCGAATTTAGCTCGTCACCAAACGACCGAGGTTCCATCCACCAAGATGACTCGCAGTATTGCCACAGTTCTACAGGCTGAAGGCTTTATTGGTGAATTTGAGGAAGTTGGCGAAGGTGTGAAAAGGCATTTGGTTATTTCTTTGAAATACAAAGGCAAAGGGAAGCGTCCAATTATCACCTCCCTCAAGCGGGTGAGTAAGCCAGGATTCCGTGTTTACTCAAACCGCAAAGAACTACCCAGAGTACTGGGAGGAATTGGCATCGCAATTATTTCTACGTCCAGTGGCATCATGACGGATCGGGAAGCTCGTCGTCAGGGGCTCGGAGGCGAAGTCCTCTGCTACGTCTGGTAGCTAGCTGAAGGACATCCATTCAACCATGAAACTCATTCAGCGATCGGGTAGTAGGAGCTAGATTATGTCGCGTATCGGTAAACGTCCCATTAGTATTCCCAGCAAAGTGACTGTCGCCATTGACGGTCAATCCGTTACGGTTAAAGGCCCCAAAGGGGAACTATACCGTACCCTACCCAACGAGGTCGAAGTTGTTCAGGAAGGTGAAACCGTTGTGGTGAAGCGCCGCGATGATTCGCGAGCTGCTCGTCAGCGTCACGGATTGAGTCGTACTTTGGTTGCCAACATGGTGGAAGGGGTTTCTCAAGGATTCCAGCGTCGATTGGAAATTACAGGTGTAGGTTATCGTGCCCAAGTTCAGGGTAAGAACTTAACCCTCAACATGGGGTATAGCCATCCAGTTCAGATTGAACCGCCCGAAGGGATTCAGTTCGCCGTTGAAAATAACACAAATGTGATTGTCACTGGAATTGATAAAGAGATTGTCGGTAACACCGCAGCTCGGATTCGTGCTGTCCGTGCGCCTGAGCCTTACAAAGGAAAAGGAATTCGTTACGCAGGTGAAGTGATCAAACGTAAAGCTGGTAAGTCAGGTAAGAAATAACTATGAAAACAAGTCGCAGAGAATCTACCCGTCGTCGGCACGAACGAGTTCGTCGTAAGGTTTTCGGTACGACCGAACGGCCTCGGATGGCCGTATTTCGTTCTAACCAGCATATTTACGTTCAACTCATCGACGATACTCAACACCACACTTTGGCCGCAGCATCCACGTTAGATGCTGATCTAAAGAGTGACCTTGAATCTGGAGCGAACTGTGATGCCTCAACCAAAGTCGGCAAGTTGATCGCTGAGCGCTCTCTAGAAAAAGGGATCAAACAAGTAGTATTTGATCGTGGCGGCAACTTATATCATGGTCGAGTCAAGGCGTTGGCTGATGCAGCTCGTGAAGCTGGTCTGGAGTTCTAAGGGAGAAAATCATGGCGAAAGGTCGGAAGAACGAAAAGAAAGCGCGTGAGAAAGAAACAGACTGGCAGGAACGGGTTGTCCAGATTCGCCGCGTCACTAAGGTTGTTAAGGGGGGTAAAAAACTTAGCTTCCGGGCGATCGTTGTTGTGGGCAACGAGCGGGGGCAAGTTGGCGTTGGTGTTGGTAAAGCCGCTGACGTGATCGGAGCGGTTAAGAAAGGAGTTGCAGACGGGAAAAAGCACCTCGTAGATGTCCCCCTTACGAAAACTAACTCTATTCCTCATCCTGCAACGGGCGAAGGAGGCGGGGCCAAAGTAATGATGCGTCCTGCCGCTCCCGGTACGGGTGTAATCGCCGGGGGAGCTGTTCGCACAGTCCTTGAATTAGCGGGCGTGAAGAATGTGCTGGCGAAGCAACTTGGTTCTGATAATCCGTTGAACAATGCTCGTGCGGCAGTAGAAGCACTATCAGCCCTCAGAACCTTTGCTGATGTTGCAGAAGAACGGGGGATTCCCTTGGAGAATCTTTATGCTTAGTCAATCGACTTTGCGAACTCTTTTTCTGTCGTTTTTAGCATTATCGTAAGCGAGAGTAAGCAACCATGAGACTTAATGATGCTGTGCCACAATCAGGGTCAAAGAAGCGCCGTCGTCGTGTTGGTCGAGGAATTTCGGCAGGACAGGGTGCCAGTTGTGGCTTTGGAATGCGTGGGCAAAAGTCGCGATCGGGCCGTCCTACCCGCCCTGGGTTTGAAGGAGGGCAAACACCTTTGTATCGCCGTTTACCAAAATTGAAATACTTCCCGATTATTAATCCCAAAAACTTCACCATCATCAATGTTGGTGACTTGGCGGAGCTACCGGCAAACACCGAGGTTACCCTGGAATCTTTGTTGGAGTCTGGCATTCTGACTGCCAATAAAGGGCCGTTGAAAATATTAGGTGATGGCGAAGTTGACGTTCCACTTCAAGTAAAGGCATCTGCCTTCACTGGATCGGCTCGCGCTAAGATTGAAGCAGCAAACGGAACATGCGAAGTTTTAGAAGCTTAAAGCTTTTAATAACCTGGCAGAGGTTTTGACTTTGTGGCTGTTCCTTAGTTTGATTACTGAGGAACATTGCTATCCAAATGCAGATACAGGAAGGTTTCATGGTTGTTAATCGGGATAAAACACCAACGGCTCAAGAAACGTTTGCCCAAATGGCTCAAGCTGCCGGATTGCGGGGACGGGTCTTACTCACGATCGGCATGTTGATTCTGGTTCGGCTAGGTATTTTCCTGCCGATTCCCGACATTGACCGTAGGGCGTTTGCTGCTAGCGTTCAGAACAACCCTGTTATCAGCTTTCTAGACATTTTTGCTGGAGGCGGCCTATCTGCTTTGGGTATTTTTGCTCTAGGAATTCTGCCTTACATTAACGCCTCTATTATTCTTCAGCTATTGACGGCCGCACTCCCTTCACTAGAAAATCTTCAAAAAAATGAGGGTGAGGCAGGTCGTAGAAAAATCTCTCAAATTACCCGTTATGTGGCTCTGGGGTGGGCAGTCATCCAAAGTGTTGGGCTGGCCTGGTGGGTTGTCAATAGCGGAGCAGCCCAGCTTAACGGTGAGCAAATTTTAGCCCAGCCCGCAACTGCTGGAGGAACTTTTTCATTCACTACAGCAAGTGGCGTACCTGTTAGTTTTCCTTCTTTACTTCCCTTTATCGCATCTACAGCGCTGGCTTTAACAGCAGGTTCAATGCTGGTCATGTGGATTGGCGAATTGATCACAGAACGAGGCATTGGTAATGGAGCATCCTTGCTGATTGTGGTCAGTATTGTATCCGGGTTACCTCGATCGCTGGGGCAAACATTGGAACTGGCTCAAACGGGTGATCGTAGTCTGGTCGGTGGAATTGTCATTCTCCTGTTGGTTTTCCTCGTCATGATCGTGGGAATCGTTTTTGTTCAAGAAGGAACACGGCGTATCCCGATTATCTCGGCACGTCGCCAAGTCGGTCGTAAAACCTATTTAGAACGTAGTAGTTACCTTCCATTGAGGTTGAATCCTAGTGGTGTGATGCCGATTATTTTTGCCTCTGCCGTGTTGTTTTTGCCAATCTACATCGCAGAGTTTACTCGCAATCCCGTCTTGACTCAGGTTGCAACTTATCTCAGCCCAAGCGGTCCCACTCCTTGGTTGTATGTTGCCTTCTACCTGTTGTTGATCATTTTCTTCAGCTACTTCTGGACTTCTCTCGTCATAAACCCTGTGGATCTATCGCAGAACTTGAAAAAGATGGGTGCCAGTATCCCAGGTATTCGACCCGGTAAAGCAACCAGTGATTATATCGAGCGGGTACTGAATCGGCTTGTTTTCTTAGGCGCAATTTTCTTAGGTTTGGTTGCGATCATTCCTACAGCCGTAGAAAGTGCGACGCGAGTCACAACTTTTCAGGGCTTTGGGGCAACGTCTTTACTGATTGTGGTTGGTGTGGCGATCGACACAGCGAAGCAAATTCAGACTTATGTGATTTCCCAACGTTATGAAGGAATGGTGAACCAATAGTGCCTCGATTAATTTTTCTGGGAGCGCCTGGAGCAGGTAAAGGAACTCAAGCAAAGGCTTTAGCAGACTATTGCGGGATCCCCCACGTTTCTACGGGTGATATTTTGCGTTCAGCCGTTGCGAACCACACTGCTTTAGGAGTCCAGGCAAAGGGGTACATGGACCGAGGTGATCTTGTCCCTGATCAATTGGTTGTTGACTTAATTCGGGAGCGACTGGGAGAGAAGGACGCTCAAAGTGGTTGGATTTTGGATGGATTTCCGCGGAATGTCGCGCAAGCAAAATTCTTGGATGAACTACTCGACAAGATTCAGCAACCTTATGATCATGTTGTGAATTTAGATGTTCCGGATGAGGTATTGGTTGAACGTATGTTAAGTCGAGGGCGAGCAGACGATACAGAAGCAGTTATCCGTAATCGTCTAATCGTTTATCGAGAACAAACAGCACCCTTGATTGATTTCTACCAAAACCGTCAACGATTAGTTCACATCAACGGAGATCAACAACTGGAGGCGGTCACTCAAGCATTGAAAAAACTACTTTAGCCCCCATCACAGTGGGAATCTCTAGCCTCTCACGAACCAGAAACCCCCATTGTCGTTAAATAAATTAGACTCAAGATGAAACAACCAAGCTAGGATGGGATACCTGGCAGCGACTGAAAAAATCTGTTTTAGGAGGTTCTTTTGTCAAAACAAGACTTAATTGAAATGGAAGGCACTGTGACTGAGTCTTTGCCCAACGCCATGTTTCGAGTGGATTTGGATAACGGATTTAATGTACTGGCCCACATTTCTGGCAAAATTCGGCGAAACTACATCAAAATCCTACCGGGCGACCGAGTCAAGGTTGAGTTGACTCCCTACGACTTGACGAAGGGGAGAATCACCTATCGGCTTAGAAACAAAAAATAGAACCACCAAATACAAAGATCCAGAGACAAGAGAGTTGACACTCTCGCATTTAAATTGATAATATATTGAGTTTGTAATACCGGCGAGAGATATGAAAGTTCGAGCATCAGTGAAGAAGATCTGCGAGAAATGTCGCATTATTCGTCGCAAAGGTCGGGTCATGGTTATCTGTTCTAACCCCAAGCATAAACAGCGTCAGGGTTAGTTAAGTTAGGAGCGAAAACTTTCGCGCTTTTAGTTAGTTAGTTTAACGCAGCAACTAGGACTAGGGGAGAGAATTGTGGCACGGATTGCCGGAGTAGACCTTCCTCGTGACAAACGAGTTGAGATTGGTCTGAGATACATTTACGGAATTGGACCTACCCGCTCCAAAGCAGTATTGGAGGCAACGGGCGTAAACCCAGATACTCGGGTTAAAGATTTAAGCGACGCTGAAGTGGCAGCACTTAGAGCCGAGGTTGAAGGAAACTACCAAGTTGAGGGTGACTTAAGACGCTTGGAATCTATGAACATCAAGCGGTTGATGGATATTGGTACCTATCGTGGCCGTCGGCATCGATTGGGTCTACCTGTCCGGGGGCAGCGCACTCGAACTAATGCTCGGACTCGTCGGGGTGGTCGCCGGACGGTCGCTGGGAAGAAGAAGGCTCCTGGTAAGAAGTAGGGTCGACCTAGAAGCTAATCTGGTTTCTTGATTGGAACGTGCTTACTGCTGCGGCTTCATGTCCACCCACTCTCAGCTCTTCAAAAAAATCAGTTGTCACAAATAGAATAATCTTTACCGCGCTCAATATGGAATTGAACAATGGCACCAAGACAACCAACTAAGCGAACTGGACCTCGAAAGGCGAAAAAGAATGTCCCGAACGGGGTTGCTTATATTCAATCGACATTCAACAACACGATCGTAACCATCTCTGATACCAACGGAGAGGTGATTTCATGGGCATCTGCTGGCTCCAGTGGCTTCAAAGGTGCCAAGAAAGGAACTCCCTTCGCTGCTCAAACTGCGGCTGAAAATGCTGCTCGTCGCGCTTCCGACCAAGGCATGCGGCAAATTGAAGTAATGGTCAGTGGGCCTGGAGCTGGTCGCGAGACCGCTATTCGCGCACTTCAGGGCGCAGGGCTAGAAATTACTTTGATTCGCGATGTCACTCCAATTCCCCACAATGGTTGTCGGCCACCCAAGCGTCGGAGGGTTTAGGCGATCGCATTCGCAGATGGCTGAGGATAGTTAGAAGTGCCAGACCAGGATGGTTTGGCTTTGAGGTCGGTAATTTAGGGCGGGTTTAAGTTTTGTCTGGTTGTGAATTAGAGGGGGAGGTCGCTCGGTGGCACAGTTTCAAGTTGAATGTGTAGAGACTAAGACCGAAAGAGATCAAAGTCAAGTTAGTCGGTTCATCGTTGAGCCGCTTGAGCGTGGTCAAGGTACTACGCTCGGTAATGCGTTGCGGCGTGTTCTTCTTTCCAACTTAGAAGGGACTGCGATTACGGCGGTCAGAATTGCAGGCGTCAGCCACGAATTTGCGACCGTTCCTGGGGTTCGGGAGGATGTGTTGGACATTCTCTTGAATATGAAGAAGGTGGTATTGAAGAGCTACTCTTCACAACCTCAGATTGGGCGATTAATTGCTCAGGGCCCAATGACTGTAACGACCGCCCATTTTGATTTGCCGTCAGAAGTGGAATTGGTTGATCCGAATCAGTACATTGCCACGCTTTCACCAGGTGCTGTGCTTGAAATCGAGTTTCGGATTGAAAAAGGGAAGGGCTATCGAGCAGTCGAAAAGGGTCGAGATGACTCTTCGGCACTTGATTTTCTGCAAATTGACTCGGTTTTTATGCCTGTTCGCAAAGTCAACTACTCAGTTGAAGATGCTCGAATTGGCGAAGCTTTGGAGAAAGATCGTTTAATCATGGAAGTGGCGACCAACGGTAGCCTTACTCCTCAGGAAGCGCTTAGCCAGGCCGCCAACATTTTGGTTGACTTGTTCAATCCGTTACGCGAAATTACCTTTGAATCAACTGAGGAAGATGAGAAAGAAGGGGATGATCCCACGAATCAGATCCCGATCGAGGAACTCCAGTTGTCCGTAAGGGCATACAACTGCCTCAAGCGTGCCCAAATTAATTCTGTCGCCGACTTGTTAGATTACAGCCAGGAAGACTTGCTGGAAATCAAGAACTTTGGTCAAAAATCTGCTGAGGAAGTTGTGGAAGCTTTGCAGCAGCGATTGGGTATTACCCTTCCTCAAGAAAAATCCTCCAAAAACAATCATTAACCCTACTCAACTTCGCACTTACAAGCGAGTTCAACCCTTAGAAGTTACCTCAAGTTGTCTTATGCGTCATCGATGTAATGTTCCCCAACTCGGCAAACCCGCCGACCAGCGCAAAGCTTTACTACGAGCTTTGACGACTGAATTAATTCGCAATGGCCGGATTAAAACCACCAAAGGCCGCGCTCGTGCTGTCCGTTCTGAAGCTGAACGGATGATTACGTTGGCAAAGGATGGCTCTTTGGCTGCGCGTCGGCAGGCAATGGGTTACCTGTACGATAAACAACTTGTTCATGCTTTGTTTGAACAAGCTAATTCTCGTTATGGCGATCGTAATGGTGGATATACCCGCATCCTACGAACGGTTTCCCGACGTGGCGACAATGCTGAGATGTCAATCGTTGAACTGACTTAAGCTGTATTCGATGAAGACGATGATCCCGACTTCCCCACAGTCAACCCATCGAGTAGCCCTGGTAATCCAATACCTGGGCACTCATTTTCATGGATGGCAGTGGCAACCGAATCATCGAACGGTGCAGGAAGAAATCGAAAATGCGTTGCACAGTGTATCGGGGCAACCCATTCGCATTCATGGGGCTGGAAGAACGGATACGGGAGTTCATGCGGCAGCCCAAGTGGCTCATTTTGATGCGCCTGCGATCGTTCCACCGCATCGATGGGCGGATATTTTGAATGCTCGGTTGCCAGCAGATATTGTAATTCGTGGCTCAGCTGTGGTTTATCCTACCTGGCATGCACGGTTCTCAGCAATTTGGCGGCGCTATCGCTATTTGCTTTACACTGAGGCTCGCCCCAACTTATTTGTTCGTCCATTTTCCTGGCACTACTACCATGAATCGTTGGATGAAGGCCTGATGCAGACAGCATTGTCTCCACTTGTTGGGCAACATCACTTAGCTGCCTTCCACCGCGCTGGGTCAAAACGGCCTCACTCCTGGGTTGATGTCCAGGCGGCAGAATGTAAACGGTTAGGGGCTTTTGTGTCGATCGAGATTCAGGCTAGTGGATTTCTGTACGGCATGATGCGATTGTTGGTTGGTCTACTCGTCCAGGTTGGTCGAGGAATTCGCTCTCCTGATAGCTTCACCGAACTCTGGACCATGCAACGGCGAGATGAAGTGCGGTACGCGGCTCCTCCACAGGGGTTATGTTTGTTAAGAGTGGGCTACAACGATTTTCCCTTCTCACCAGACATTTGGTTTGACACCCAACCGTTGTTTGTTTTCTCTCCCCTGCCCCAATTTGAAACGATCGCGATGTAATTTAGTTTTCTATTGCTTCTTACCTATTGTTTTGATGACTTTCCAGGAAAAATTGTGATGAACAAAACCTATCTTCCTCCTCAAGATGCGCTTGAACGTAACTGGTACGTAGTGGATGCCACAGATCAGCGGTTGGGTCGTCTCGCTAGCGAAGTCGCACGAGTATTACGCGGCAAGAACAAACCAACCTACACCCCCTCGATCGACACGGGTGATTTTGTCATTGTGATTAACGCCGAGAAAGTCGAGGTCACTGGTAGAAAGCGTTCTCAAAAACTATACCGCCGCCATTCCGGTCGTCCTGGTGGGATGAAAGTAGAAACTTTTGATAAGTTGCAATCCCGTATTCCAGAACGGATTATCGAACAAGCTGTTAAGGGAATGTTGCCCAAAAACACCCTCGGCAGACAACTCTTTACCAAATTAAAAGTTTACGCTGGCCCAGAACACCCTCATCAGGCCCAGCAACCCCAAACCCTCGAAATTCAAACCATTCCTGGAGGAAACTCTTAATGCAAGCGACGGAAGGACGAGTGATGTACCTAGGAACAGGTCGTCGGAAATCGGCAGTTGCGCGAGTGCGCCTGGTTCCTGGAAACGGACAGTTGATCATCAACGGTAAACCCGGTGATCTGTATCTCCAGTTCAACCCCGATTACCTGGCAGCTGCAAAAGCCCCACTGGAAACGCTGGGTTTGGAGAATGAGTATGATGTGTTGGTAAATGCTCATGGTGGCGGTTTGACGGGACAAGCAGACGCGGTTCGCCTCGGTGTTGCTCGTGCATTGTGTCAACTTGACCCTGATAATCGGAAGCCTTTGAAGATCGAAGGGTACTTAACCCGCGATCCCCGAGCTAAGGAACGGAAGAAATATGGTTTGCGGAAAGCTCGGAAAGCCCCGCAATTCTCCAAACGATAAGCCTATCCGGCTGGCACACAGGTGTGGGCTGCTACTCGTTAGAATTGATGTAGTTAGGATATTAAGAGATTTAGATCATGGCGAAACCTGATATTCACCCCAAATGGTATCCAGAAGCAAAAGTTTATTGCAACGGTGAGGTGGTGATGACTGTTGGCTCCACAAAACCTGAGTTACACGTTGATGTGTGGTCTGGAAATCACCCTTTCTTCACTGGTACTCAGAAGATTATCGATACGGAAGGCCGAGTTGAGCGCTTCTTGCGGAAGTACGGCATGATGGATGAGCAAGGTGCAGCGAACGACAAGAAATAGGGCAGATGCTCTTGTTAAAGCATTCTGTACCTTATTCTTTGTTTATCCTACTGAACTCCTCCTATGGCTGAAGCATATTTGCTTGATAAGCTAAACTCGGTTGAGCAAACCTTCAATGAGCTAACTCGGCGATTGGCAGATCCAGACATTGCTAAGGATCCGTCCGAGTTTCAAAGGCTCGCAAAGGCTCGTTCTTCTTTAGAAGAAGTTGTTTCGGCATTTGAAGATTGGAAGACTGCCCAAGAAGAGCTTGCCGGTGCGCGTCAAATTTTGAAAGAGGCTGGTGGAGACTTAGAGCTACAGGAAATGGCGGCGTTGGAAGTTGCTGACCTAGAGAACCGCTTAGATGAACTGGAACTGCGGCTGAAGATTTTGCTGCTGCCCAGTGACCCAAATGATGACAAAAACATCATGTTAGAAATTCGGGCTGGGGCCGGTGGTGATGAAGCTAGTATTTGGGCTGGTGATTTAGTGCGGCTCTATTCGCGGTATGCAGAAAGCCAGGGCTGGAAAGTCAAATTAGTCAGTGAATCGCTGGCGGACATGGGCGGATTCAAGGAAGCAATCCTAGAAATCCAAGGCGATCGTGTCTACAGCAAACTCAAGTTTGAGGCGGGAGTGCATCGAGTGCAGCGGGTGCCTGTAACTGAAGCACAGGGACGAGTTCATACGTCTACGGCGACTGTTGCAGTGATGCCAGAGGTTGACGAGGTTGATATCCACATTGACCCGAAAGATATTGAAATGACCACGATGCGATCGGGTGGGGCTGGTGGTCAAAACGTCAACAAGGTAGAAACTGCGGTTGACCTGATGCACAAGCCAACGGGCATTCGGATTAAGTGTATGGAAGAGCGATCGCAGTTGCAAAACCGGGAACGGGCGATGCAGATTCTACGTGCGAAGCTGTATGAAATGAAGTTGCAGGAACAACAGGATGCAGTTCGCTCTGCTCGCTTGAATCAGGTGGGAACAGGAGCGCGATCGGAGAAAATTCGCACCTACAATTACAAAGACAGCCGAGTCACAGATCACCGTTTGAATCAAAATTTTTCGTTACCCCCTGTGCTGGAAGGGGACATTGAAGACCTGATCCAAACTTGTATTGCACGGGATCAGCAAGAACGACTTGAACAATTAGCGGCAGAAGAAAGTAATCAACCGACCGTTGTGTAGCAATGCTGCCAAGAGACGAGTTATTAAAAGGAGTCGAAAACCGCGAAGCTGTCACTCGCGTGATTGATCAAGCCGATCAGGCAATCAAAACCTGGGCAGTGGTTTACTCTGATTTCCTATCTCCGCCTGAATTGGCTGAAGTGAAGGAAAAGTTTTCTCGCCTCAGTGAGATTCATTTAGTTGCCTGGGGTGGTTACCCGCAGGCTGAGCGCCAGCGGTTAGGAATTGCCCGCGCAGAACTTCCCCTGACGGCGGAGCAGGTGGAATTAGCTGCCCTTGAAATCGCTGGCAATTTTTTGTTTGACCCAGCCACTCATCGAGACTTTTTAGGGGCAATTCTGGGGGCTGGTATTGTGCGCGACAAGGTGGGGGATGTCATTGTACTGGGAGAGCGGGGTGCCCAGGCGATCGTTACTCCAGAAATGGCCGAGTTTCTGTCGATGAATTTGACGCAGGTGCGTTCGGTGCCGGTTAAAACGCGGCAGATTCCTTTGGGTGAACTCAAGATTCGAGAACCGAAGAAAAAAGAACTGGTTACGGTTGAAGCATCGATGCGGTTAGATGCGATCGCGTCAGCCGGATTTGGCATGTCCCGCAACAAGATGGTGGACTGCATTGAATCCGGAGATGTCCGGGTCAATTGGAAAGAGATTACCAGTGCCAGCCATGCGGTGAAAGCTGGAGACTTGATTGCAATTCGAGGGAAGGGACGAGTGGAAGTTGGAGAGGTTGCAGTGACAAAGAAAGATCGTTACCGAGTCCAACTTACTCGCTATGTGTGACAGGTTTATCTAATAACTCGATCGCTGTCTAGATAAACTCCCATTGCCGTTTGTGCCTCAATTGATGGCATAACTTTTTCCCACCCATATGCTTTCGCTACGCCAGGAAGTTCATGTTCCAGTTGGGATAGCATTTCGCATAGAGTAGCTGCTACAGCTACTACATCAACAGAATCTGAACATTGTTGGGAATATTGCAAGTAGCTCAATAGGGTCATTGCCCCGCTGAGGGTAAGTTCATCAACATGCCGAGACATAGATTTACCTCTGGAGGAAAGGAATATTCACAGAGATAGACAAGTGTCTACTCTGGTTACGTAGAGTAATAGTTACGCACAGTAGTAGATACATGTCTATTCAGGTCAATTTCATAGAATCAAAGGTAAACTACCCCAGCGGATCAATCATCCACCACCAACAATCGTGACGATTTCCAGGCGATCGCCAGATTGAAGTTTTGTCTCCGGCCAAAACTGGCGATGCAAAATTTCGCCATTGTATTCAACTGCTACCAGTCGAGGGTTTAGCCCTAACTGCTCTAAAAAATTGGGTAATGCCGTGTGGGGAGGGCAAGTTCGCGGTTCGCCATTGACTTGTAATCTGATTTCGTCAGACATAATCGGTTTCCAGGCTTGATTTGTCGCGTTGGATGAAGTCTAGCAGAATCTGTTGATGAGGTTTACCAAGGGGTCGAACCTGACCAATTTGGGAAGAGTAGCGATCGCCTCGTTGCACATCATCTACAGTGAGCAACGCCAAATCCATCCCTTCTCCTAAAATTAACTGGTTCAAGTCCACCTCTAAATGACCATAGAAGATATGCCGCGTAATGTGGGTGTCAACTTGGCAACAATAGGGAGTCAAAACGGCTGGGCAGTAGCCGATTTCTTCCAGCAGTTCGCGCCTAACGCCAATTTCAGGAGTCTCTCCCGGCTCAAGATGGCCGCCAAAAAATGCCCAATGACCAGGGTACAAAATGTTGGGGTTATCATCGCGCAACTGCATCAGAAACATTTCGTTCTGCTGCAAGATGGCTAAAGCAACAACTGGGTGAAGCGCGTGAGTTTGCTGATCTATCGAGTTTAGAGTCATTCAACGTATCCCTTTAAGCTCAACCCAAACGATACAACGAACCTTAGCCGACCGTATTCTAACGTTGTCTGGTCTTTCTACTCGTCAAGAAATAACGTTTGTTTCTGGGCGATCGCCATCTCCATTAGAATCATTGAATGAATCATTCTTTGCTTTGGGTTGATCGGTTACAGGTTGCGTATCCTGCTCATGCCTATGAAGAGCGTCCTTTATCGGAGGTGGCTTGGGCGATCGACGATGTATCGTTCTCATTGCAGCCTGGGGAACGGATGGGGTTGGTGGGCGAGTCGGGTTCTGGCAAGTCTACGTTAGGGCGGGCAATCATGCGGTTGCTGCCGACGGGTAGCCGCCTCAACGGTGAAGTTGCAGTGGAGGGGCGATCAGTCCTCAAACTTTCGCCAGCCGAACTGCAACGGTTTCGTGGAGAGGAGGTGGCCCTGATTTTTCAAGACCCCATGACCCGCCTTGATCCGCTGATGACGATCGGTGATCATTGTCTGGAAACAATCCAAGCTCATCATCCCAAACTTTCCAGACGAGATGCCAAGGCTCAGGCGATTGCCACGCTGGAGGCCGTGGATATTCCAGCTAAGCGATGGAGACAATACCCCCATGAGTTCAGTGGAGGGATGCGGCAGCGAGTAGCAATCGCCCTGGCCCTATTACTCAATCCCAAGTTAATCATTGCCGATGAGCCAACTACTAGCCTGGATGTCACAGTTTCGGCTCAGATTTTGCAAGAACTCACGCGCCTTTGTGCGGAACGGCAAATGGCATTATTGCTCATCTCCCATGACCTGGCGATGGTAGGAGCATACTGCGATCGCTTGGCTGTGATGTATCAAGGCAAGTTCGTTGAGGCTGGCGCAACCAAAACGGTGCTGCAGTCTCCCCAGCATCCTTACACGCGATCGCTGTTGCAGGCAGCCCTCCACGTGGAACCAGCACAGGCAGGAGAGCAGGCAGAAGGCAAAGGGCAGAAGGTAGATGAGGAAATTCAAGACTCAAAATTCAACGTTCAAAGTTCTTCCCCCAAGCCTCGGTTCCCAATCCCCAGTCCTACTGCTTCTGTCCCGCCGCCACTTCTGTCGCTTCACTCGCTGACCAAGCATTACGTGCTAGAGAGCAATCCGCTGATCCGGTTTGTGGCAGGTGGGGGCGAAATCATTCGGGCGGTTGATGGGATTAACTTAGAGCTTTATCCGGGGGAAACGTTGGGATTGGTGGGCGAATCGGGCTGTGGCAAAAGTACGTTGTCGCGGACAATCCTGCAACTGGTGCCAGCGACATCGGGCCAGGTGAACTTTCAAGGGCAGGATTTGACCAAACTCTCGCGGCGATCGATGCAGAAACGGCGACGCCAGATGCAGATGGTGTTTCAAGATCCGCGCGCCTGTTTAAACCCCAGAATGACGGTGGGTAAAAGTGTGGCAGATCCATTGCTGATTCACCACTTGGCGACACCAACAGAAGCCCGCGAGCGGGTGCTGCAAATGCTAGAGCGGGTGAAATTGCTCCCTGCCAAGGAATACTATCATCGCTATCCATCAGAGTTATCGGGTGGGCAACAGCAACGAGTCGCGATCGCGCGGGCCTTAATCACTCAGCCGCAACTCGTCATCTGTGATGAGCCTGTGAGTATGCTTGATGCCACGATTCAGGCGCAAGTGCTGGACTTAATGCAGGAGTTAAAAAATGAGTTGAATCTGACTTATTTATTCATTACGCATGATTTGTGGGTGGCTAAATATTTTTGCGATCGAATTGCGGTGATGCAAGCAGGGCAAATTGTCGAACTTGGCTCTACTCAAATGGTATTTGCCAATCCTCAACATCCCTATACCAAAACGTTGCTGGCCGCCGCGCCGTTGCTGACGACCCATCTGCAGGCCTGAAACAGGAGCTAACACGATGCGGGTTGTGATTCAGCGAGTGCGATCGTCTTACGTGATAGTCGAAGGTGTCAGGGTTGGCCAAATTGGGCGGGGATTAAATCTACTGGTAGGCATCTCGGAAACCGATACAGCGGCTGAACTTGATTGGATGGCGCGCAAGTGTCTGGAGTTACGCTTATTTCCTGGTGAAATGGGCGATCGATTTGATCAATCTGTGCAGGACATTCAGGGTGAATTGTTGGTGATCAGCCAGTTTACGTTGTATGGCGATTGCCGCAAAGGTCGCCGACCGTCATTCGATCGTGCTGCTACTCCTTCAAAGGCAGAAGCACTGTACAACCAGTTTGTAAACATGCTGCGCCACAGCGGTTTGAAGGTTGAAACAGGTGAATTTGGGGCCATGATGCAGGTTTCGATCGAAAACGATGGCCCAGTAACTATGCTGTTGGAACGAGAGCGGGATGAAACCAGGGCGTAGGGAGCTACAGCAATTTAAAGTGTTTTAACCCTTCCAAAATGCCCGCAGCACAGTGCGCTTGGGCGAGATAACGGGAGGGACTGGGGTTGGCGTGATGCCAGGTTAAAAGTTCGGGCATGGCGTTCCCAACGATGATGCCACGCTCAGGTCGATCGCAAAACATGGACAGGTCGTTGCCAGAATCACCACAAGCAACGGTGCGATCGGGACTCACGCCCAAATGCTCTCGTAGAAAGGCCATTGCCTGACCTTTGTTCGCCCGCTGCGGCAGAATGTCTAAATCAATGCCACCACTATAAATCAGTTGAATATCTAACCCGCGCTGTTTGAGTGATGCTTCCAGTTGCGGTATCACTTCTACGGCAGCATCTTCTGTTAGGAAAAAACTTACTTTAAATGGACGCTGTTCTGTCTCGGGTTGGGGTGTGAGGTCGGCGAAGTGGGCTGTTATTGCCACAACCTGGTCGCGATCCCAGTGTTGAGAGAGGGCACGCGACCAACCTGGATCGGGGGTATCTTGACCCGGTAAGTAAATCTCTGTGCCAACCGACAGGATTAAAAAATCTGGCGGAAGGAGCGTTTTTTCGGTGGTGAGTTGCTGGTAGAGTGCCTGCGATCGCCCAGTGGAGTATACAATTTTGGTGCCGAACTGTCGCCGATGTTGGTTCAAGTGGCCGTTCAGGGTGGCTAAAGCCTGGTCATCTCCCACCAAGGTGTTATCTAGATCTGTCACCAGAAGAAAAGGATCCATGGGCGATGCGCTCCATCATAAAACTGATTACGAGTGTATCTGGCGAGCGGTGCCGCAGCTTGTTTTCTAGTAAACCCGATGAGCTGCTTACTTAACCTGTATCTTGATGGTGTAGGGACGATTCATTTCAAGTTGAGGCAGTTCTCATTCAGGGTTGACCTGGGTGCTTGAGAAAGTATCTTGCGGTAGACATTGCGATTAAAGCGCGATTGATAGAATTCAATGGTTCCTGGGATGACTGGAAGTAGCGCCGGATCAGGGCTGAAACCCTGATCTCAGTCTGGCGGGCGCGTCAACGGGCTGAACCTTGGGCGGCATAAAACCCATCATTACCGTTAGCGTTTCCATCAAGGCTATCAATTAAAGATTAGGCATTTTCATAATGAAACTTTGGAATCAAGCCAACCGTGTTGCCTGGTTACCCCAACTGAGTTATCAAATCTGGATTTTGGCCTTTGGGCGATTGTTATCTCAAATGGGTTCCGGTTTCACAATGTTTTATGCGCCGATCTTTTTTGTGAATGAGGTGGGCTTATCGGCAACTGCGGTTGGGCTGGGATTGGGCAGTCAGTCGATTTTTGGAGTGGTGGGGCGGATGTTGGGTGGGTCGCTTTCGGACGGCAAAGTTGGACGGAAACGCACCCTCTTGATGGCCGCGCTGGTGGCCGCGATCGCCTCCTTTGTCCTCGCGGCAACGCTCAATTTTTCCGTGTTTGTTGTCGGCAATCTCCTGATGGGATTTGGGATTGGCTTGTACTGGCCTTCCGCCGAAGCCATGGTTGCAGATTTATCCACACCGGCACAATGGAATGAAGCGTTTGCCCTCAATCGGTTGTGTGATGGGTTGGGGTTGGGGTTGGGGGTTGTGTTAGGTGGGTTGTTGATCAATACGACGGGGGCCTACCGAGCGCTTTTTGTGGTGGATGGCATCTCATTTCTGGTGTTATTTGCTGTCGTGTTGGTGGCGATTAATGAAGTTTTTCGAACGACGCAAGAACATACTGCTTTAAAGGGATGGAGGCGGGCACTGCGCGATCGCACGTTGTTAGTCTACTGTGCGGTGAATATTTTGTTCACAACTTACATTGTGCAAATCAGTAGCACCTTGCCGCTTTACCTGACGAACTTCGTTCCAGTTACGCCATCAGGAGAGGGATTTGATTCTTTGATGATTAGTGCCCTGTTCACTTGGCATCTCTTGGCAACGGTCGTGATGCAACTGCCGATCGCCCGCTTCTTAAATCGCTTCGATCGGGTTTATGGTTTGATGCTTTCAGCGCTCCTGTGGGCGGTTGGGTTTGTCACGGTGTGGGCGACGGGCATTGCTTCTGTGGGACATCTCTACTGGGCCATTTTGGCGTTGGCAATTCTGGCGTTGTCTACGGTCACTTACATGCCGGTGGCATCGGCGATCGTGGTGGATATGGCACCAGACTCTCTTCGTGGCATTTACCTGGCTGTCAATTCGCAATGTTGGGCGATCGGGTATTTTATTGGGCCACCATTGGGCGGGTGGGCACTGGATCAATCACCGGTAACGGCTCGCCTTTTTTGGCTGTGGCTGGCTGCCAGTGTTGTTGTCGCGATCGGGATCTTGATGATTCTGCGCCAACTATTGAACTCACACGGGCGTAAAGGCAATTAATTTCGTACGGCACTACACAAAATCGAAATCTGACTCGGTGTAACTTCTAAGCCATCAGTAACTCATTCGATTCATGGGGGAGCAGCAGTATGGTTGTGAGTCAGGCCGTGTCTTTACCGCGTAATTGCACCTTCAGCGCTACTGATTGGCAGGCACTGGCTCCCTTCTGGTATCCGGTTGCGTTCTCCCATGAAATTACCACTGAAAAACCGTATGGAACTCGGTTACTGGATGAACGGTTGGTGATTTATCGGGTATCCAGTGGGGAAATTGTCGTTGCGCGTGATTTGTGCTTGCATCGAGGGGCACCGTTGAGCCTGGGTTGGATTGAGGGCGATCGGCTTGTTTGCCCTTATCACGGTGTGCAATATGACCACAATGGGCAATGTGTCTGCATCCCGGCGGAACCCAACGCGGCTATTCCGGGGCGGCTGAAACTCACCACCTATCCTGTCATCGAGAAGTATGGGCTGGTGTGGACTCGCTTAATTGATAATGGCCCGGTGCCCTTTCCCGACATGAGCGAATGGGATGATCCCGACTACATTCAAGTGCTACCCAACATGGTTGAGCTAGATGCGGCGGCAGGGCGACAAGTGGAAGGCTTTTTAGATGTCAGTCACTTTGCCTTCATCCACGCTGGTTCTTTTGGGGAGCAAGACAATCCGCAGGTGCCCGATTACCCGATCGAGCAAACGCCCCACGGCTTCCGCGCCGATTATGTCAGCACTGTCAGCAATTACGCCCATGGCAGCAAACACTTAGCCCCACCAGATTTTTTATGGCGACGCTTGTTTGAAGTTTGGCTACCATTTACCGCCAAGTTGACGGTGTTTTTCCCCCATGGCAAGTTGCATGTATTGAATGCGGCTTCGCCTGTATCTGCCCGCAAAACTCGTGTTTTTGTCCCGATCTGCCGCAATTTTGATAAAGATGCGCCGCTACAAGAAACGTTGGATTTCAACCATCAAGTATTTGCCGAAGATCGGGCGATCGTCGAGGAGCAATGGCCGGAAGATTTGCCCATTAACCTGGCGGAGGAAGTTCACATTGCGGGCGATAAAAGCTCGATTACCTTCCGTAAGCGTCTGGCTGCCCTCGGTCTAGGCCGATCGTTTACGGCTTAATTCGTTATCGGCGTTCTTGCAGTTTGCGATATACGTCTCGAATGTCAACATGATGATGCGCGAGTGCTACCAGGGTGTGATAGAACAGGTCAGCCACTTCGCCTGCGATCGCAGCTTTGGTTGTTGCATCGCCCACGCCCAATGCGTCATCTTTACAAGCCATTACCACTTCGGCAGTCTCTTCGCCAATTTTTTTGAGAATTTTGTTGTCTCCACCCGCTAGAAGCTGACAGGTGTAGGAACTCTCTGTGGGGTGGTCGCGCCGATCGCACACGACTGCATAAACCTGTGACAACGTATCGGCGGGCGGGGCTTCAACGTGATTGTTCACGCGATGAAAACAACTGCGTTCCCCCGTGTGACAGGCCACATCCCCAATCTGCTCCACCACAATGAGCAAACAATCACTGTCACAGTCGTACCGCAGGCTTTTCACCTGTTGCAGATGTCCAGACGTTGCGCCCTTGTGCCAAAACTCCTGCCGCGATCGGCTCCAAAACCAGGTCTCTCCCGTTTCTATGGTCTTTAGTAACGATTCCTGATTCATCCAGGCCATCATCAACACCATCCCATCCAGGTAATCCTGCACGATCGCGGGCACTAACCCTCGGTCATCATACCGAATTGATTCCACTGGGATTGATTGGTGGCGCTCCATGCTCAAACTCCAAACCCTACCAACTCAAGCATGCTCGCATAATTCAATCACAAGATCTATAAAACGCCCATTGTTGCACCGTAATGATCTACCTCATGTCAGACGTAATCCCGTTCCGCATCACCTAATTTGGATACGTTGTTAACTTTTTAGTAGACCCATGAGTGATGCATCGAAGAAGGGCGATTTAAAGAAGGGCGATCATGTGAAGTGGAATTCTTCTGGTGGCGAAACGGAAGGGACGGTAGAGCGAAAGCTAACTGAACCGACCGATATCAAAGGACATCACGTTGCTGCTTCCAAAGACAACCCGGAATATCTGGTCAAGAGTAACAAAACAGGCAAAAAAGCGGCCCATAAGCCTGAGGCCCTGAAGAAAGTTGACGCGGAATAGCAGCGGTTTTTTCAACTCGAATACGACACCATCTTGCTGTCTTAGGAATGAGAATCAAATAAAGTAGCGAATTCTGTGGAATGGGCATCCTGCCTGTCACTCACAGCCGAGACGGCTATGCCACTTTATTTGATTCATAGTCCTTAGAATTTATGCCTGCTACCTGAATCCGATTTAGACAACATTCGCATACTAAGGTCGAGCCAGGTCGATCGTGTCACGGGGGCACTGCTGGAGATGTAATCGACTCCGGTTTCAGCGATCGGGCGGAGTGTTTCCAACGTGACGTTGCCAGAGGCTTCGATTTTGATGCGATCGCTGGTTTGCCGAATTCTCTTAACTGCCTGCTGCATCATGATCAGGGGCATGTTGTCCAGCATAATAATGTCTGCCTCGTGGTGGAGCGCCGCTTCTACCATATCCAGATTTTCTGTCTCCACCTCGATCATGAGCGGAAAGGGGATTGTTTGCCGCACCTGGGCGATCGCCTGACCAATTCCTCCCGCTGCGGCAATGTGGTTGTCCTTGATCATCACCGCATCATCCAATCCCAGGCGATGGTTCACGGCTCCTCCCACCTGGGTTGCATACTTCTCCAGCAACCGTAAACCAGGGGTGGTTTTGCGAGTATCGACCAGTTGCGCAGGTAAGTCTTCGATTAACTTCACATACTTGCGCGTCATCGTGGCAATTCCACTCAGTCGCATCGCCAGATTCAATGCCAACCGTTCTCCGGTCAGCAATGCGTCTAGTGGCCCTTCAATTTGGCCGATCGTTTTACCTTTCTCGCACCATTGTCCCTCTGCTGCCAACGCCGTAAAACTAACTTGCGGATTAAGTAGCTGAAAAACTCGGGCTGCGATCGGAAGTCCTGCTACAACGCCAGATTCCTTAGCCAACCATTGCGCCTGTCCAGACTGAGCATCAGTAGGAAAGAGGGATTGAGTCGTGCGATCGCCCCGCCCAATATCCTCCAATAACCAACTTTGCAACAACGGATCCAGCACCAAAAACGGTGGCAATACAGCAGTTGAAGTCTTCATCTTGTTTCTTTCCTGTGGGATAGCCGTCCCGGCTGTACGTCTCGTCCTGGCTGTACTACAGGAAAAGTTATCTCCTCTAACTCTTCCATCGCTGTAGGCTCCCAAAAGAAAGCACACTCCTCCGGAGTATCCGATAACCCTGCCTTCACCGGATTCTGCCGAATGTAGCCCCAAACATTCCACAACTCCCGCTGATTTCTAATGATGTGGTCATATCGCTCAGGTTGCCAGACTCTAACAACGTGCCGCATTACCTTTGGAATCTGTTTTGCACTATAGCTCTTGATGCTATGCATAATACTGCCCAATGACCAGAATTCTGGTTCCAACTTTGGGAGAGGTTCAATCAGCAGATGCACATGATCTGGCATGACAACCAGGACAAAGATACGATAACGCTGGTTATGAAAGAATTTGCAGCTATCCAAAACAATTTGTCTGGCTGCCGGAGTCAGTTCCAGTTTCTCCCAGGTTTTGAAGGTAACGAAGTAAACGGAACCAGGGAGTTCCCAGTGGGGGAGGTCTCTTTGCTTGATGATAAGTTCTGGTTCTGACATAGCTGATTAACCTGTGGGATAGGCATCCTGCCTGTTTCTAAAAAACTTGTTTCTCAAAATTAAGCTTCTAGCAAGAGCTGACAGCCCGGAGGGGAAATGACAGCCCGGAGGGCCATCCCACAAGAATTCCCAATTTTTTGAAAGTTCAGCATTCTGTCTATTTCTAAAACTGGCAATTTGATAGTCTCGAGAGAGATATAGCTGTCGCCAAGACAGTTAGGACGTAGACTAAGAGGTATCCACCCCTCTAAAAGCCCTTGTAATCATGGCAAAAGCTTACAGTTATGACTTACGACAAAAGGTGATCAACGCCATCCAACTAGACGGCATGAGGAAAAGCGAAGCGGCACAAGTGTTTGGCATCAGTCGCAACACGATCAACTTGTGGCTCAAGCGGCAGGAGGCGACTGGAGACTATCAAGCCAAAACCACTCGTCCGCATCAGACGCATAGCAAAATTATAGATTGGGACAAGTTTGCCGAGTTTGCCAAGCAGCATGGGGGCAAAACCCAAAAGCAGATGGCACAGTTGTGGG
>Ga0224722_1000074_pt1 | contig 55695 bp, 44 predicted proteins | sample Balambano_FR1_Me_FD_161646 | JGI IMG/M metagenome (GOLD analysis project Ga0224722, IMG submission 161646) | Freshwater sediment microbial communities from Lake Towuti, South Sulawesi, Indonesia - Balambano_FR1_MetaG | ecosystem: Environmental > Aquatic > Freshwater > Lake > Sediment | place...
ACCGATGGCAATCATGTGTATCCCAGCTTCATCCCGGATCAAGATCACATTGGGAGTAAAACCTACATGACTCGTATTGAAGGCGAAAACACTCGATTAAGACATTAACTTGCCCGGTTACATCGCAAGACCTTGTGCTATTCCAAGTCAGTAGAAATGCTAAAGCCTCAGTGCGATTGTTACTGCACTATCTCAAGTCCATGGGATGTTCCCGTTCCTGCTTGATTCAGACATGGGTTCAGCAACGCCCAGAAATATGATTATAAAATGATGATCATCAGTACAAAGAAGAGGGTTGCTAATCGTAGAAATTTGCACCTATCTATCCTTTGTAAAGCTGTAGATGGTTTGGGTGGTGAGGCTGGGGAAGATAGAAGAGGGGGATTGGCTGAGGGGGTAGGGTTGACGATCGAGATTTACCTGCAAGCCAATTAAGGGATCGTGACCAGAGGAAACGATAAACTCCAGTTGTTTCAGGTTGGGCATGATTGCCACATTGTCGAGAATTTGAGCGATCGGAGCATGATAGGGATGCGGCGGTTGGTGATACCAGTCCATTTCGGCTGCGGGTGGTTGTTTGAACCCCAGGTGAACAATCAATGCAGTTGTGCCAAAAACAGCTTTTGCCACAGGGCGAACCTCTTCCTGCAATAGGAAACCATGAACTCGGGCCAATTGCCGCACCGATTCCAGATGTTTGTACCACTCGGTGACGGTTTGCGGGGTAGTTTGCCATTCCAGCGACAGGGTGATGAGGAAGGTCTGAAGCATCAAGTGGCCCAGCTTTTCCGCTTTGGTTGTCAAGTAAGAAAAGTTATAGTCGGTGGCCTCAATCAAGAGGGGAACACGATCGACAATTTCCAGCCCATAGCCTTTTAATCCGGCAATCTTACGGGGATTGTTTGTAATCAGTCGCATCTGATGTACGCCTAGATCATTCAAAATCTGAGCACCCATGCCGTAATTGCGCAGATCTGCCGGAAAGCCCAAATGCTCATTGGCTTCCACCGTATCTAAGCCCATATCTTGCAAGGAGTAGGCTTTAAGTTTGTTCACCAGGCCAATGCCGCGCCCCTCTTGCCGCAGATACACAACCACTCCCTGTCCGGCATTTTCAATCATTTTGAGGGCGGCTTGCAGTTGCATCCGGCAGTCGCAGCGCAAGGAACCGATCGCATCTCCAGTCAAGCATTCGGAGTGCATTCGCACCAGCACAGGCTGATCGGCAAACTGAGCCGGGTTGCCTTTGACGATTGCCACATGTTCTGAATTGTCGAGGGTGTGACGATAGGCATAAATCTGGAAGTGTCCAAATTCAGTTGGCAAATCAGCGATCGCTTCCCGCGAAATCAGCCGCTCGTGTTCCAGGCGATAGCTAATCAGGTCAGCAATGCTGATGATTTTGAGCGAGTGTTCTTTAGCGTACTCAATTAGCTCCGGCAACCGTGCCATTGAGCCATTGGGATTTTGAATTTCACAAATCACTCCGGCTGGATAGAGTCCGGCTAAGCGCGACAAATCGACAGCGGCTTCTGTATGTCCGGCTCGCTTCAAGACGCCACCTTCCCGCGCTCTCAAAGGAAACACATGGCCGGGGCGACGCAAATCATCCGGGCGAGTAGCAGGATTGATTGTGACCTGGATGGTGCGGGCGCGGTCTTCGGCAGAAATGCCAGTGCCAACTCCGAGGTGGGGAGAAGCATCGATACTGACTGTGAACGCCGTCTGGTTACTGTCCGTATTTTTCGTCACCATCAGCGGCAAATCGAGTTCATCTAAGCGATCGCCCGTCATCGCCAAGCAGATTAACCCTCGCGCTTCTACGGCCATGAAGTTGATCATGTCTGGGGTAGCAAACTGTGCGGCACACACCACATCCCCCTCATTTTCACGGTTCTCATCATCCACGACCACCAATGCCCGTCCCGCCTTTAGATCGGCCAAAGCGGAGGCGATCGAGTCGAACTGAAAGGAAGTAGCGCTAGAAAGATCGGCGGAGAGATTCAAAGTATCACCGTAAAGTTTCATTAAGGGTCCAGTCTATTTAAATTCTAGTTCTTATTACTCTCACCTATCACCTACCGCCAAAATCCCTAATCTGTCCCTCCCAAAATCGGATGAGGGGTACTACAATGCAGCAAAGTTCTCTGCTTGCCGCAAGAAGGTTGAAAGTCATGGGTGATTCGGGGCGTGTTCCGGTTGGAATTATTGGTGCATCGGGTTATGGCGGCGTTCAGCTAGTACGGATTTTGATGGATCATCCGCTCCTGGAATTGGCGTACCTGGGTGGTGATAGTAGTGCCGGACAACCATTTTCTGACTTGTATCCCCATCTAGAACATCAAGTCAAGCAAGTCGTGGAGCCGATCGACCTGGATAAAATCGGCGATCGCTGCCAGGTAGTATTTCTCTCCTTGCCGAATGGATTGGCCTGTAAGATGGCTCCCAAACTGCTGGAGCAGGGCTGCAAAGTTTTAGATTTGTCTGCTGATTACCGCTTCTCCGATTTGGCGGTTTACTCCAGTTGGTATGGGGTGGAGCGAACCGATCAGGAAGTGGCAGAAACGGCGGTGTATGGCCTCCCAGAACTGTATCGCGATCGCATCGCCGAGGCGCGGTTGGTGGGCTGTCCAGGTTGTTATCCCACAGCCAGTTTGTTGGCGCTATCGCCGTTGCTCAAACAAGGCTTGATTGTGCCAGAGACAGCCATTATTGATGCCAAATCAGGCACGTCGGGCGGCGGAAGGCAGGCCAAAACCAATATGCTGCTGGCAGAAGCAGACAGTTCCCTGGGTGCCTATGGGGTTGCCCGCCATCGACACACACCAGAGATTGAACAAGTTTGCAGCGACCTGGCTGGACATGAGGTGCTAGTTCAGTTCACGCCCCATTTGATTCCGATGCCCCGTGGCATTTTGTCTACAGTGTATGCCACCCTCCGCGATCCGGGCCTAGTGCGGGAAGATTTACTCACCATCTATAGTGCTTTTTACCGCAGTTCCCCCTGGGTGAAGGTCTTGCCTAGCGGCGTGTACCCCCAAACCAAGTGGGCCTGTGGCACTAACCTTTGTTATCTGGGATTGGAGGTTGACCCCCGGACGGCACGAGTGATTGTCATGTCGGCGATCGACAACTTGATGAAAGGTCAGGCTGGGCAGGCGATTCAGTGCCTCAACATCATGATGGGCTGGGATGAAACTCTGGGGTTACCAAAGTTGGCGTTTTATCCTTAGTTGTAAATCAAATAATGCCGCTGATTGTTGTGCTAAACAAGCATCGCAAGCTGAACAATTGAATCATTTTGAACGAGGATGACCAAATGAACTCTGAGATCAGTCGTCAACGCTTGGAGCTTACCACTTCAGCGTAGCGTTACGCCCGTTTCTTTCTCTATGTAATCCAGAATGGCTTGATAGGAAGCCGGGTCGCTTTGCTGATTGATAACGATCGTGACAGTTCCATCCATGACAGCAAACGAAATACGTCCGTTGGGCATGTGGCAAAATGTGCCCACTCGATCCAAGTCAATGACGTAAGTATTGCGATCGTAAATCAGCTTAATCCAGTAAGGCACAAGTTTCCTGACCTTTTGCGGCTCATTCGGGTAGATGGTAGAACCTGTCTAAATTGATACTTCACCCCCCTGACTCACCAAACCGGAAACTAGCAAAACCCTGCACTCTGCGCCCCAACCTCCGATGTCGCCCCAACGGGGTCGCGCGATCGCTCAACACCGTTTTCTTCCGCATGTCGCGAGTTGGGATTTTGTTGCATCAATACCGCCTGAACCAGTCCCTTAAACAGCGGATGGGGGTAATTTGGGCGAGATTGAAACTCTGGGTGAAACTGCGTCGCGATAAAGAATGGATGACCCGGGAGTTCAACAATTTCCACCAAACGCCCATCAGGTGAAGTGCCACTAATGGCATAACCCGACTCAGTAAAAGCATTGCGGTAGGCATTGTTGAATTCGTAACGATGTCGGTGTCGCTCGTACACCACTTCCTCTTGGTATAGGGTGAAGGCGAGGGTGTTAGGAGTCAGCCGACACGGATAGAGACCCAACCGCATTGTACCGCCCAAATCAACGACATCTTGTTGCTCTGGTAAAAGGTTGATGACTGGATTTTGGGTATTGGGGTTAAATTCGGCGCTGTTGGCCTCCTGTAGCGTTGAAACATTGCGCGCCCACTCAATCACCGAACACTGCATGCCCAAGCACAACCCTAGAAAGGGAATTTTATTGGCGCGAGCATAACTAATCGCGTCAATTTTGCCGTCTACCCCACGGGGACCAAAGCCTCCTGGCACAACAATCCCGTCTATGCCAGTGAGTAATTTATCCGCGCCTTTCTCCTCAATTTCTTCAGAGTTGACCCAGCGAATGTGCAAGGCCGAGTCGAGAGCGATCGCCGCATGCCGCAAAGCTTCTACGACCGACAAGTAAGCATCGCCCAGTTGCACATACTTGCCGACGATCGCGATTTCAATTTTGTGAATTGGGTGATAAAGCCGCTCCACCAGGTCAGCCCATTGAGTCAAATCGGGCAAACGTTGCTCCAGTTGCAACAGATCCAATGCCTGGTTCGCCAAGCCTTCTTGTTCCAAAACCAGGGGAACTTCGTAAATACTGGCTGCATCGGGACAGGCGATGACACAAGTTGCCGGAACATCACAAAAACCAGAAATTTTCTCCTTCATGCCGGGGGGGAGGGTGCGATCGCTGCGGCACACAAGAATATCCGGTTGAATCCCGAGCGAGCGCAACTCTTTTACCGAATGCTGGGTCGGTTTTGTTTTCATTTCTCCAGCCGCGGGAATCCAGGGAATCAGCGTGACATGCATGTACAAGACATTTTGCCGCCCCACATCTTTCCGAAACTGGCGAATTGCTTCCAGAAACGGCAACGATTCAATATCCCCCACCGTACCGCCGATTTCTGTAATCACCACGTCCGGACTGGTATTCTGCGCCACCCGCAATATCCGTTCTTTAATCTCATTCGTGATGTGGGGAATTACCTGCACAGTTCCCCCCTGATAATCACCCCGACGCTCTTTGTTCAACACCGATTGATAAATTGAACCTGTGGTGACGCTGTTTAGGCGAGACATGGAGGTATCGGTAAAACGTTCATAGTGCCCCAAGTCCAGGTCGGTTTCGGCTCCATCTTCTGTGACAAAAACTTCCCCGTGCTGAAACGGACTCATCGTGCCTGGATCAACGTTGATGTAAGGGTCTAGCTTCAAAATTGAAACAGAGTAGTTGCGCGACTTGAGTAGACGACCCAAACTCGCCGCGACAATCCCTTTCCCAATGCTAGAAACAACTCCACCCGTCACGAATACAAATTTAGTCATAACGCCCGAAACCACAGGTTAATGAGGAGACATACCCCGTTCATTTTGCCATAGTCTTTCTGGGAAAGGCTGTGATTATTCAATCAGCTTGTACTGGCGACTGTTGCGATCGGTTCAAGACAAGCGATAGTAGACATGCAACTTATCGGAAAATTGCCCATGCCAGAATTTGATGTGGTTGTCGTTGGGGGCGGTCCCGCTGGGGGGCAATGTGCTCGATCGCTGGCAAAAGCTGGGTATAGCGTCTTATTGACCGAGCGGCACAAGAATTTTACGGTCAACAGTTTTTCCAGTGCTGGCACAACCCTCGATACCCTCAGCACCTATGATTTGCCCGAGCGCGTGGTTGGCAGTTACTGGCACAAACTCGCGATCGTCACCTCCAACCAAACTGGGCATTGGGCCGCTGCAAAACCGCTCGGAGTCGTATTGAATTTTGGTGAACTACGTCAGTTTTTAGCAGAAGAAGTCGAGCAATACGGGGGTACGGTATGGATGGGCTGTCGCTACGTGTCTCATCAGCAACAGGACAGCAAAACGCAAGTGACGCTTAAGCAAGGGAATGAAATCAGACAGGTTAAAACGAGGGTACTAGTGGATGCAACTGGCCCCTTTCGAGCCGTGATGCAGGGGAAAAATACCCCCTCCCAGGCTTACCTGACGGGAACTGGCATTGAATACTTGATTGAAGTGGATGACACAACCTATGCGCGCTGTGCCGATGCCCTCACCTTTTTTCTTGGACATCGCTGGATGCCGAAAGGCTACTCCTGGATTTTTCCAATGGCACCCAATCAACTCAAAGTTGGGGCGGCACTGCTGCAAGCCGATCACCAGTTGATTGCGCAAATGCAGCCGCTGAAACACTATGTTCACTTATTGCTCGACCAATATCTTCAGGCTGATTACAAGCTGTTGGATGTGCATGGCGGCACCGTGAAATATAGCCCTGGTTTGCAGGATGTTTATTTTCAAGGCAACACGATCGCGATCGGAGATGCCGTTTCCACGATCAATGCCCTCGGCGGTGAAGGAATCCGTCATGCTATGCGTGGTGCCGACATTGCCAGCCATCACATTCAGCAATATTTAACAGGACAAAGCCTTAACTTTCAAGCTTATCAAGCAGAGATGCATCGAGTGTTTCGCAAAGCTTGGAACCGCTCAGAGCAGCTTTCTCGCAAACGCTATTTACACGATCGAGATGAGGTCATTGATAAGATGGTGACTTATTTGCAGCCTCTCAGTTTAGAAGATGTGGTCAATATCTTGTTCTTCTACCAGTTTGAAAAACTCTCTAAAGGACTACCTCAGTATCTCGCTCGAAAACTAAATTCTATTTGGCTTAGCTTCAGTCAGTCTTTGCGATTCAAGTAGTTCTTAATCAAATTAAAACTCAAAAATTAGAAAGTTAAAATTACTTTTTTCCTTCCTGTCTTCTGCCGTTTCTGGATCCATGGCCTGCTGCCTGACTAGATCGAAGTATGCTAGAAGTAGCATTCAGAGTTAGCCAAGGCAGAACGCGCTATGTATGCAGTCGTTTCACGAGATAAAATCCAATTACCTCCTGGCACTGTCATGCGGATGCCCGGTTCCTGGCAAGATTACTGCGCGCTACGCGATAGCCGTGGGGATGGTTCCATTCCTCGCATCAAGTATCGTGATGGAGAGATTTTGCTAATGAGTCCAATGCCGTGTCATGGTCGTGAAGCCGATATTTTGGCAGATATTGTCAAGGCTTTACTGGACAGCAAAAATCGCAACTACGAAGCTTTTACGCCGATCACAATGGATATTCCTGAAACTGAAGGAATTGAGCCAGATTACTGCTTTTATATTGACAATTGGCAAGCGGCTGTCGGCAAAGACCGACTTGACTGGCAAGTAGAACCTCCGCCTGATCTGGTCATTGAAATTGACGTAACTACTTACACGGCAGTGGAAGACTATCTGCCTTATCGTGTGCCGGAGGTGTGGCTGTTTAAAAAGAATCGTCTCTCAATTCATCAGCTTACCCGCGATCGGTATGAGTTGCAGGAAACGAGTCAGTTTTTCCCTAACGTTGAGCTAAAAGCGCTGATTGCTCATTGTTTGCAGATTGCCGTCAACCAGGGAACTGGTGCTGCGATCCGCGAGTTACGATCGCGGCTGTAGATAGCCCTCCACCATCAAATCCACGTCTACCATCCGCCATTGCAAGCGATCGATCAGATAAGCATCTGTCATTTGCGTCAAACCCAAATCACCAATGGGAGAAGGAGCTGTCGTGCCACCAATGATTTTGGGGGCAATGAATGCTATGACTTTTTGCACAGTTCCATTCACGATCGCCTGGGCTGCCAACTGGCCGCCGCACTCCCATAACACACTGAGAAAACCGCGGTCGTTCAGGTGCTGCATCACTTTGGCAGGGGTGAGCGGCAGGATTTCTTCAACTTCGACCCCCATTTGCCGTAGTTTCGTTTGCAGGTCGAGGTTACTCCCTGGTTGCGTGAAAACTAGCGTTGGCGCGATCGCTGTATTCCAGAGGTTGGCGTTTGCCGGTAAATCGAGCGATCTGGTCATCACCACCCGCAATGGAGTGCAGTTCGGGCGACGACTGGTGAGCAGGGGATTATCCTTCCGCACCGTATTGCCACCCACAATCACAGCATTACATCCTGCGCGCAGATGATGCACGATCGAGCGGGAAGCAGCACTGGAAACCCAGGCACTATGCCCAGTCCGAGCCGCAATCTTGCCATCCAGCGTCATTGCATATTTCAAGATGCCAAACGGACGCTGGTGCAAAATGCGATATGTGAAAGCTTCGTTGAGTTCCTGACAAGCAGCTTCCTCGACTCCCACACTGACTTCAATCCCTGCCGATCGCAGCTTAGCAATGCCCCTACCTGCAACCTTTGGATTGGGATCAACCATGCCCACTACCACCCGTTTGAGTTTAGCTGCAACAACGGCATCAGCACAGGGGGGAGTTTTGCCAAAATGGCTACAGGGTTCCAGGTTGACATAGAGCGTTGCTCCTGCTGCTCGATCGCCTGCTTGCCGTAAGGCAAACACTTCTGCATGGGGTTCTCCCGCTTTGGGATGGAAGCCCTCGCCCACAATTTTCCCAGCCTGCACGATTGCACAGCCCACCATTGGGTTAGGAGCCGTTTTGCCCCATGCCTGCTTGGCCAACTCCAGGCAGCGCTGCATCATGGCGCGATCGAATTCCCCAAATTTAGGCTCTTGCGCCATTAAGTTGTTAGTCATGCGCTTTCTGCTCTCCATTCCGACTCTGGCAAGCGACGGTAAATTCCTGCTTGTCGCTGCATCATTTGATAGCCAATCAGTTCTCGCCGCAGGGTGGCACAATCAGGATGATGCTGGGTGAGGATTTCGTTCACCTGCTTTTCGGGATAGTCTACGTTTTCCTGGAAGCGACGCATTAACCATTTGAGAATCACCAGGCGCTTTTTCCGACTAGAAGGGATTTCCTTGATGCGATCGCCCTCCAAAAAGTTGCTCAACACTTTCGATTCCCAGGCATCAGCGGGAATTGTTTGGGTCAGCGATGCCATCTGGGTGGGCGTCAAAATGGCTTTACTCAAGGTTTGTAGAGTATCGGATTTGAGTTGATACAGGTGCGTGTTACCCTGCGATCGCATTTGCACCAAATCAAGTTCCTTTAATTTTGCCAGATGATGGGAAACGGTAGGCTCCTTTAAGTTCAAAAGGGCTGCTAATTCTTCGACGCTGCGTTCCTGCTGCGACAATACCCCCAGCAATTTGAGGCGACTCTCGTTGGATAACGCTTTAAAGAATTGCAGCAGTGTCTCTATCGTTGCTGTTTGCATATTAATCACCTAATTAGATGTGTATCTAATTAGAAGTATATCGAAATAGCTCATCGGTGGAGATAGCCCGACCGGGTGATTGTCGAATTTCGATTTAACGACTGTGGACCCATTGGGTCACGCCAGCCGCGATCGCGCTTGCCAATTTTTGTTGTTCTCTCGAATCAATGATCCACTCATACTCGTCGGGATTAATCATGAAGCCCAATTCCAGCAACACTGCGGGGGCAACAGTGGGGCGGGTTAATGCCAGGTTATTCCAAAACACACCGTAAGATGGACGATTCAAGGTTTTAACCAGGTAATTGTGCAAAAACATTGCCGGACTATGAGCTTGGGCATGATACCAGAACATTCCCACACCTTTGGTTTTAATCGCATCGCCATCGTCGGGGAGTGCGTTGTAATGCAGGCTCAGGGCGAGGTTGGGTTGGGCATTGGCGATCGCATCCATCCGTTCCCGTAGTCCCAAATCCACATCTTTTTCGCGTGTCATCAGCACTGTTGCGCCCCGTTTTTGGAGTTCTTGCCGTAGCAGTTTGGAAATGGTCAAGGCTACGTCTTTTTCTGGTTTACCCGTGGGGCCGCGTGCACCTAAGTCTTCTGGGCCACCATGTCCAGGATCAAGCACAATCTTCATGCCCGATAGGGGTTTTGGGGCAGAACTCTTGTTACGGAGCGCAGGCGGATGGCGCAGGGAGAGAACCAGACTGGTGCCCTCGTAGCGCAGTTTGTAGCCCCATTGTTGATTGGTCTTTAAACTGAACACATACTCCACTTGTCCTGGCTGCGGCTGATACCAATCCAGGCGGGCAATTAGCGGGTCGTCATCCAAGCGGATGGTATCGGTTTGGGCGGTGGTGTTGTGCAGCGTGAGGGTGAAGGTGCGATCGCCCTGTCGTATCGTCATCGGAACAGGCACCTGCAAAGGAAACGTGATTTCCGTCCAATCTCCTACCCGCCGCGCTCTAGCACTCCGAATTAGGGAGGTGGGCGGCGTGGCAGCTTTGCGAATTTGCACCTCACTGCGCCGAATCCAGGCACCGTAGTCCAGGCGCACCCAATCCCCCTCGTAGCCGGTGATGCTTGCCTGGGTGCCCTTGGGCAGGGGCGTGAGGCGAGAAAAGTCGGTGCTGGGTCCTGTGCGGGCAGTGCCAGAATCGGCGGTGACTTCCGCCACTTCAAGTTGGCTGGGGGAAAGAATTTGAATGCTGCCAGGGGCTGTTTGCTGCCGCCGCTGATCGCCGAAGTTAACCTCAAACAGGGGTTGCCCCAAGTTGCCTAATAACACGGTGCGCGTACAGCCGCGGTAAAAGCCGGTAGTGGGTGTGGCAGTGGGCTGATTTTGGGCGGTGAGGACGGCAGAATTGGGCGGCAATTCGACAAACTCCGATTGGGGCGCGAGCGGAAGGGCTTGGCTGTTGCCCAAACGCACAGACACGCTGGCTCCAGGGGCGGCAGTCGCGCCAAAGCAGAGCCATTCATTGGGTTGACGACCAATGTTGACGGCAGGGGTGAGGGAATCGGGAGCAAAGTTGGCTCCGATCGGGAGCGTCGGCGTAGTTGAGGTGCGGGTAACAGTAAGGCGCAATTCTTGATTGTCGTGGCGAACAATGAAAGGATTTGCGCCCACTTTGAGGGGAAAGCTGGGGGCAAAGTGTCCGGCAGCGTTGCGATCGATCGCCTGTCCGTTCACTGTCACGCTGCCACTTTTGGGCGCGGTGCCGATGAGGAAGATTTTGCTGCTTGTAGTTTCGTGGTTGCTTGGAGGATAGGCAATGAATAAGCGTTGTTGGGCAGTTGCAGGGGCAGATGACACAAGCAACAAAGAACAGAGCAGCGGCACAATCAGCCAATGGAGGGAGTTGCGATCGCGCCGACGAACAAATCGGTGAGGGCGAGAGAACCGTTTCATGGGCGGCAAGCACAGAGGGCAAAAGGGCAAAGTTTAAGTTTACAAGGTAGATCTCGAAATCAGGCGATCGCTCAACTGTTCGCAATAACCACCCATTGCGGTAGGCTAGTGGTCATTCAAAGGCAATGTGCCATAAGTTCGAGCGGCTGGGGAATATGCAAGGACAACTGGAACAAAAGCAGCCATTTCGGCTCTCATTTCGTCAACTTTGTGCCCATCCAGCGCGGGCATTTCTCTGGTTGGGGTTAGTGTTTGGGGTGTTGTTCCTGTTAGCGTTGCCACCCTTTCAGGTGCCGGATGAACCCGCCCATCTGTATCGCGGTTATCAGGTGACTGAGGGGACGATCGTTGCCGAACGCGACAACGATCAGGCTGGCGGATGGTTGCCCCGGAGTTTGCTGGAGACGGTGAATATTTGGACGAGTCGAGTGCCGTTTCGCCCTGCCGAAAAAGTACAGTGGGAACAGTTCACCGCCACAGCGACCATGCCGTTGAACCGGGACGATCGCACCTTTATTCCATTTATGTCCTCTGCCTACAGCCCGATTCCGTATCTACCGCAAGCTGTCGGAATTGCGATCGGAAAGCTGTTTAACCTGCCCCTCGTGTTCATTCTGTATTTGGGGCGTTTCACCAATCTGATTGCCACAACTCTAATCACCTATTTGGCTATCAAAATTATTCCAGGGTTTCAATGGATTTTCTTCCTGTTGGCTTTAACTCCGATGGCGGTTAACCAGCGATCGTCCCTATCGGCGGATGCCCTGCTGAATAGTGTGGCATTTCTTCTGATCGCCATCATTATGAACTTTGTTTGTAATCCTAAAGTTAAAACAATCTCAAATCGAGATGTTGCACTTATGACAGTGCTGGGTATCGCACTATCTTTATCTAAACAGGTTTATTTCTTAATTCCATTTTTGTGCTTTCTCATTCCCCAAGAAAAATTTAATAGCCGTAAACGTTATTGGACTTCAGGTGCGATCGTCGCTCTTTGTACTACGCTGGCTTGGGCCATTTGGAGCAACATTATGAAGTCTCAGGTAGGTGTTCCAGTCAATCCCCTCGTCGATGCATCGGTTGAACGACAAATCCAGTTTTTGCTAGAAAATCCGTTTACTATCTTTAGTACTGCCTGGAATACGTTACAAACTTTGGGGATGGCGATCGAGTCATTTATTGGTCTACTTGGTTGGCTGGATACCAAATTACCAGCGTTAGTAATCATTACTTATCCGCATGTCTTGGTGTTGACAGCATTGGTGAGCCAGCAACCAGAGTTTGTGATTTCGCCTCGCAATAAATGGAAGATTTTTGCAGTTTGGGCCGTAACGGTGTTTCTGGTGTATCTATCTCAATATTTGATTTGGATGCCTGTGGGGGCGAGTGTGGTTGATGCTGTGCAGGGACGTTATTTAATCCCGATCGCCCCCCTGTTCTTTTTCCTGTTTTACAACCAGCGTTGGTCATTTCGGTTGGCAGAAGCCCAGCGGCGATCGTGGTTAGTCGGTTATTCGTTGTTTGCGTTAACGGCTAGTTTGATTGCGATCATCGATCGATTTTATTGAACGCAGAAGGCAGCAAGATATCGATTGAACAGAGTGTAACCACTCTTGCGGTCTCGGTATAACTAAGGTATAACTTGAAGGGTTCAACTTATAGCGCAAGTCAATATGAAAACTGCCATTTCGCTTCCAGACTCAGTTTTTGAACAGGCAGAAGCACTAGCTCAACAGCTCGGTTTGTCCCGTAGTGAGCTTTATACGAAAGCGTTAAAGGCTTATTTGAAAAAATACAATCATCATCAAATTTTGCAGAAACTGAACGAAGTTTACTCTAAAGAGTCTTCTGAACTAGATCCAGTGTTGGCAAATCTACAATTTATGTCTTTGCCGCATGAGGATTGGTAATGTCTCGGGGAGAAATTTGGTGGGCGAATTTGCCTAACCCAGTCGGTTCAGAACCTGGTTATCGTTGTCCTGTTTTGGTGATTCAAGATGATATTTTTACTCAAAGTCAAATCAATACAGTCATTGTTGTCATTATTACCTCAAACATTCAGTTAGCAGAAGCCCCAGGTAATGTGTTTTTGCCTCGTGAGGTGTTGGGTTTACCTAAAGATTCGGTTGCTAACGTATCTCAAATTTTCACGATCAATAAAACGTTTCTAACCGAACGCATCGGTTCATTGCCCTCCTATTTGCAGGAGGAAGTCAATGAGGGGCTACGAATGGTTTTGTATCTCTAGCTGCCAGCAAACAAGTCAATGCAGCGGCAGGTTCTAATCTACTGATTGAATGCTCCAAGCTAGCTACATCCAGTGAGCTTGGTATTATGCACCGACGGCTTCTTTGGCGGCATACAGCACTTCTGCCGTAATTACATCAATGTTGCGATCGCGGGCGAATTTCTCGGTGTTGCGTTTGACTTTGCCGCGCACGAAACCGGGAATTTTGTTCAGTTCCGCTAAGCCATCTTTGCTCCAGGTCATATCGGAATCGGCGGAAATGGTTTTGGTGATAACGTCTTTCGTATCGTGGCCCCCAAAGATTTCCAGCAAGTGATCTTCCATGCCCAGGGTGAAAGAGTTGTAGATCAAGTCCACAATCTGGTTGGTGCCTTCGTAGCCCAAAAAGGGTTTGTAGCCGATTGGGAAATTTTGGATGTGAATTGGGGCCGAAATCACACCGCAGGGGATATCTAAGCGCTTCCCAACATGGCGTTCCATTTGGGTGCCAAAGATGGCGGCAGGTTCAGCTTTGGCGATCGCATCCCCGATCGCCCCGTGATCATCATTGATAATCACCTCATCGCAATACTCACTCACCTGTTGCTTGAACCAGTCCGCATCGTATTTACAGAAGGTGCCAGCCCACACGACTTTGATGCCCATTTCACGCGCGAGGATTTTAGTGATAGCAGCGGCGTGGGTGCTATCGCCGTAAACAACGGCTTTTTTGCCAGTCAGATTTTGACAATCGATCGAGCGCGAGAACCAGGCGGCCTGGGAGACGTGCAGTGTTTGCTCCTCGATGAATGCCTCACAATCGACATCGGCTCCGTTGTGGTTCAGGATGGCTTGAATCGCGCGAATGCAGCGGGCCGTTTCGACTACGCCCATGGGGGTAATGTCCACGCAGGGCATCCCGAATTCTTGTTTCAGGTATTGCGCTGTCATGTGCCCCAGTTCGCGGTAAGGCACGAGGTTAAACCAGGCTTGGGGCAGGTTTTTCAACTCATGCACCGAAGCCCCCTCTGGAATCACAGCATTGACGGTAATGCCCAAATCTGCCATCAAGCGCTTGAGTTCGGTGCAGTCGTGGTGGTTATGGAAGCCGAGGGTGGAGATGCCGATGATGTTGACAGACGGCTGAGCCGTTTTGCCCTGCGGTAATTCGCCTTTCTTGCGGGCTTTCTCAAGGTAAAATTGCACGATTTGCTGCAAGGTGCGATCGCCCGCCTGCAACTCATTCACGCGGTAATGATTCACATCGGCCAACAGCACATCCCCTTTGGCCTCGATCTGGGCCCGATCAACAAAGTTCTGTAAATCTTCCTGCAAAATACTGGAGGTGCAGGTGGGAGTCAGCACAATCAAGTCGGGGTGTTCTTCCGCATCTTTACGGGTGATGTTGTCCACCACTTTTTCTTCCGACCCCCGCGCTAACACGTGCCGATCGACTACGCTGGCTGTTACAGGAGTAAAATCGCGTTCTCGCTCCAACATTGATCGCATCACGTTGAAGTAGTCATCGCCTAAGGGTGCGTGCATGATGGCATGAACGTTCTTAAAAGAACTGGCAACACGAAGGGTGCCAATATGTGCGGGACCTGCATACATCCAGTAAGCCAATTTCATAAAGCGCCTCGATCTAGCCTGTGGGATAGCCTATCGATTGTCTCAAACAAGCGCAGTCGTGGACGGAGTGTTGCCGATCGTTGCAATTCCAACCAATTCTGCTCAGAAGGGCTAGAACCCCGTGACTGCGCTTTTTGGGTTGAAACTTACACCAAAGCGCTCATCATTCTTGCAACGATTCTTAATCCTCGTCAGACATGAGCCGGGAAATCTATTTCAAGGCTGTAATAAATTGAAAAACTTCGTTTCAAACCCCGCGCTGTTTGTGAATTTCAACCGCAGTTCGGGAACCTTTTGATCAGGGATTGTCAACTGGAAAGGAGAAAGGAATGCAGGTGAAGCAGTATCGGTGGAATCAACATTCAGGGTGGAACATTTCCGCAGACAATCCTTGTGTTCAAGCACAATTAATCCTTTTGTTTGGTGGCATCGAAGCAATGCAGGTGAGCTGCTGTGAAGAGTTGCAGCGCTTCCATCCAACGGCGCAAATTTTCGGATGTACAACCGCAGGCGAGATTTTTCAAACGCAGGTGTTAGAAGAAGCACTGGTGGCTACTGCAATTCAATTCGAGCAGACCCAGGTAAAAGGCTTTGAAATTCACCTATCGCCTGAGGAAAACAGTTTCGCTGTGGGTGATCGCTTGGGGCGGCAAATTCCTCCACAACACCTGGTGCATGTGTTCGTCTTATCTGATGGGCTGCGAGTCAACGGCAGCGAATTAGTGCGAGGTTTGAGCCAACATCTGCCGCTAGGCGTGACAATTACAGGTGGGTTGGCCGGGGATGGCGATCGCTTTCAGCAAACGCAGGTGATGTGGAATGGCCGGCTTCAGTCGGGCAAAGTTGTCGCTGTAGGCTTGTATGGCGATCGCTTAAAGGTCGGGTATGGTTCTTTTGGCGGGTGGGAGCCGTTTGGCCCAAAGCGCCAGATCACCAAATCTGACGGAAATGTTTTGTACGAACTGGATGGAGAACCAGCCCTGACTTTGTATAAGAGATACTTGGGTGATCATGCCGCTAATTTGCCCGCGTCCGGATTGTTATTTCCCCTCAGCTTACAGGTTGAATCGGACGATCGCTATTTAGTCAGAACCATTTTGGCAGTGCATGAAGCGGAGCAAAGCCTGACCTTTGCTGGTGATGTGCCAGAGGGCACCACTGCCCAATTGATGAAAGCAAGTTTTGATCGATTAGTTGACGGTGCGATGCAAGCGGCATCAATTAGTCTGCAACCACTGGCAGGAACAGCTCCGGAGCTAGCAATTTTAATTAGTTGTGTAGGTCGAAAACTGCTGCTGAATCAACGGATTGAGGAAGAGGTTGAGGGGGTACAGGTGGTATTAGGCGATCGCACCCCGTTAACTGGGTTTTATTCCTACGGCGAAATCTCTCCCTTTGCCCCCGGTGCATCCTGCGAACTGCACAATCAAACGATGACGATCACAACCCTAGTAGAAGTTTAAGCATCGTTAGTCGTTCCCTTGGTAAGGGGAACTGTGGGGGGGTGGCGTTTCATCACCCAACTACTTAATTTAGCTTAATCATTTCACTCTCATCGTCTTCTCTTATGAATAATCTTGCCACCCCCTACCTGCTGCCCATCACCCACCGTTTGCTGCAACGCCAAATCCGGCGGCACTTTGGAGAAATGGCAAATGTCCCCGAATGCTGGCATCCTTTTCTTGCTGCGATCGACCAAGCCTATCAGCAGGCGGATGAGGATTTGGCTCGTGCAGGGCGAACGCTGGAAATTAGTTCTCAGGAATTGCTGGAGGCAAATGCCAATTTGCAACGGGTGTTGCAATCGGTGGAGCAGCAGGTACAGGAACGGACAGCAGAATTTCAACGATCGCTCGAAGTGGCAGATTTATTGCGGCAGGTTACAGCCGAGATCCGTAGCACGCTTGATTCTAAGGTGATTCTCCAGAGTATTGTACGAAATGTGCGATCGCTCCTCAAAACTGATCGTGTCGTTATTTACCAATTCACCAGAAATTACCAGGGGGAGATCATTGTTGAGGATGTGGCAGACGATCGGCAATCCTTACTGGGCAAAATTTACGATGATGTGTGCTTCCCGCTGGAATTTGCCCTGCAATATCACCAAAAAAATCGGGTGCGGGTGGTCAGTGATGTAGCTGAATCAACCTTACACTCGTGTCACATCCAATTTCTGCAAAGTGTTCAGGTGAAAGCGAATTTAGTAGTACCCATTAATATTGGCGCGACTTTGTGGGGATTGTTGATTGCGCATGAGTGCCATACACCGCGTCACTGGAAGGAAACAGAAGTGGCGCTGCTGCAACAACTCGCCGATCAAGCGGCGATCGCGATTCAACAAGCAGAATTATATGAACAAAGCCGCACAACTGCCGAAACTGCTCTGCTGCGCAAAACACAGCTCGAAGAGGCGCTAAAGGAACTGCAATTGACTCAAGCTCAACTGGTGCAAACTGAGAAAATGTCTTCCTTGGGGCAACTAGTCGCTGGGGTGGCTCACGAAATTAATAATCCAGTGAATTTTATTCATGGCAATTTGAGTTGTGCCAACGAGTACACTCAAGAACTACTGAATTTGATTCATCTTTACCAACAGTGTTATCCCCATCCTGAGCCGAAACTAAAAAGGGTTTTAGAGAATCTGGATTTAGACTTTTTAGTTGGAGATTTCAGTAAGTTGATGTCTTCGATGCAAATTGGCGTCGATCGCATCCGCCAAATTGTGCGGTCTCTGCGTAACTTTTCGCGGATGGACGAAGCAGAAATGAAAGCGGTAGACATCCATGAAGGAATTAATAGCACCTTGCTTATCCTACGCCATCGGTTACAAACCAGGAAAACCAATGCTGCCGTTAATGTCGTTTGCGATTACGGCAACCTGCCTTTGGTGGAGTGTTACCCAGGGGAATTGAATCAGGTTTTGATGAATATTCTGGCGAACGCGATCGATGCCTTGGAGGACTGTGCCAAATTTACAAACCAGGAGATGGTTTCAACCTCAAATTTAGAAACCAAAATTCAGAAAGTCTTACAACGTGCTTCAAACTTAGATGCCTTAGTCGAACAAACGGTTCCAACGATCTGGATTCGCACTGAATGTGGTGTTGATAACCAGGTCATGATTCGCATTCTGGACAATGGCACAGGCATTCCCGAATCACTCAAAACCCGGCTGTTTGATCCATTCTTTACGACAAAACCCGTTGGGAAAGGTACGGGCTTAGGCTTATCGATTAGCTATCAAATCATTACCGATCGCCATCGAGGTCATTTAACCTGTCATTCCGTTCCGGGTGTTGGAACGGAATTTACGATCGCCATTCCGATCATTCAAGGGAAGTAGACAATGAAGTATTTGTGGACTGTCACGACTCTCGGTGCGGTGCTGGCGCTTGCATCTCCAACTTCTGCCAATGCAGCCACCTTTTTATTCAGTGGTGCTGTCGATGGCATCCAAGAAGTCCCAGCCAACAACAGCCCTGCTATGGGCTTTTTTAATGCCACTTTGGAGGGAACACCAGCCAATTAGAAGTTTCTCTACGATGTTACGTTCTCCGGTTTGTTGGGGCCATTGGCGTTGGCTCACATTCATTTGGGCGATCGAGGAACAGCCGGCTCTGTGTTCATGATCTGGATGCGGGTGCGGGTGCGTTGGGCGCAGCATCTCGACTAAAGAACAAGAAACGTAAGCCAGTTTCCTAGCCAATAAGAAAAGCCCCTGGGGTCAGACAGGGGCTAACTGCTTAGTGTTTAGGGGGCAAAACGTTGGACTAGCGGACGTAGGAATTACCGCGATAAGTCAGGCGAATGTGAGCGGGGGATGCTTCACGAGAACCCGAAAACTTCACCACTGTGCCGCGATATTTCCCAGTCATGTCACTTTCTACAGGTGCAGTCTCGTTACAGGTAGATTCATAGGGTTGTCCAAGAAATGTCAGTCGCATGGGGGCTATCTCCTAAAAGGTGGTTGCTGAACTTGAATGTTGTTCAATACGTTCAGAGTACTGTCTTCCAGAAGTGGTCACATCCTCTAAATGTCATGAGTGCAACATGACAGGTGTCATAGCCTCACCCTGACAATTTCCACTGATCGAGCAGAAACGCATATTCGAAGGCAATTTCTTTTAGGCTCTCGTAACGCCCGGAAGCACCGCCGTGTCCCGCTTCCATGTTGGTTTTCAACAGCAGCACGTTAGTGTCAGTTTTGAGCGATCGCAGTTTGGCGGTCCACTTTGCGGGTTCCCAATAGGCCACGCGGGAGTCATTCAACCCGGCAGTAATCAGCAAATTTGGATAACTCTTGGTGGTTACATTATCGTAAGGCGAATAGGATTTCATGTAGGCGTAGTAGATGGGGTCATTCGGATCGCCCCACTCTTCTCGCTCCATCACCGATAAGGGCAAATCGTCATCCAGGATCGTCGTCACTACATCCACAAACGGCACATCTGCCACCACCGCATGAAATAGGTCAGGCCGCTCATTAATCACCGCTCCCATCAGTAGCCCACCAGCGCTGCCGCCCAAAATGGCCAGATGCTGGGGCGATGTCCAGCCCTGATCAATTAAGTACTCGGCACAGGCGATGAAGTCGGTGAAGGTGTTCTTTTTCTTCAGAAACTTTCCATCTTCGTACCAACGGCGGCCCATTTCAGAGCCACCTCGAATATGGGCGATCGCCACTACCACGCCGCGATCGAGTAGAGATAGGCGATTGGATGAGAAGCCTGGGTCAAAACTGTAACCGTAAGAGCCGTAACCCATGAGGAGGAGGGGGTTGGTGCCGTTACGCTCGGTGTCTTGCTTGTAGACGATCGAAATGGGAACTGGGGTGCCGTCGGGAGCCAATGCCATGAGTCGATCGCTAGCGTATTGAGTGCGATCGTACCCCCCCAACACCGGCGTTTCTTTCTTCAACTCCCGCTCTTGGGTGTCCATATTGTAGTCAAACACAGACCACGGCGTAATAAGCGACGTATAGTTAAACCGCAAAATATTCGTCTCAAATTCAGCATTCGCACCTTCGCCGACGTTGTATGCTGGATCGGGAAAGGTAATGTAATGGGATTCGCCTGTTTCCACTTGGCGAATCTGGATCGTGGGCAATCCGGCTTTACGCTCGTGAATGACGAGATGCTTGGCGAAGGCACTCACACCTTCCAGCAACACATCTTCTCGGTGAGGAATGACCGTTTCCCAGTGTTCTTTCGCCGGAGTCGCAACCGCAGTTTGCATCAGCTTGAAGTTGAGGGCACTTTCGTTGGTGGTGATGTAGAAACGATCGCCGTGATGTTCCACTCCGTACTCCACCCCTTGCGATCGAGGTTGGACGACTTGAAATTGCCCACCTGGGTTAGAGGCATCTAAAAAATGAACTTCGGACGTGACCTTACTTTCTAGAACTAGCAGCACGTAAGCTTCACTGCGAGTTTTACCCACGTTGAGATAGAAAAACTCGTCCGTTTCGTGATGCAGTAATTCGTCATTGCCCACGGTGCCTAGTCGATGTCGCCACAGTTTATAGGGACGATTCACCTCATCGAGCTGGGCATAAAATATCGTCTGATTATCGTTGCCCCAAACCACAGCAGCAGTCTCAGGAATTTCCTCCGGAAAATGCTCGCGGGTAGTTAAGTTCAGAAATTTTAAGGTGTACCGTTCTGCGCCGGTGGTATCGATCGAGTAGGCCAACACACGATGATCAGGACTCACAGTGAGTACACCCAACTCCAGGAAGTCAAACCCTGCCGCGAGCGAGTTTTGGTCTAGCAAGATTTCTTCTGGTGCATCTAATGTGCCTAACTTGCGGCAAAAAATTGGATAAGCCTTTCCTGTCTCCGTTCGGGTGTAGTAGTAGAATTCACCTTTGCGATAGGGAACGGACAGATCGGTTTCCTGAATTCGACCTAGCATTTCGTCATACAAAGCGATTTGCAATGCTTCGGTGTGGGCCATTTGGGCGCTTGTATAGGCATTTTCTGCGGCTAAGTAGGCAATGACATCAGGATTGTCTCGCTCGCGCAACCAGTAATAGTCATCGAGCCGCTCATCTCCATGAATAGTTAGTCGATGCGGGTGCTTCTGGGCGATCGGGGCGGAAGGATGGGACGGACTTTCAGAATCCAAGTTCATAGTATTAATGAAGAAAACTTAACAAAATAGCGATTCATCTCGTCGGCATGATTCCAGATTAGGGTACAACGCACGGCTAAAATCTCTAGTTGAGTCCCGCTTAGAGATCAAATGATGTCATATAAGTAAATTAAATAGTGATTTTTGCCTAAGCTGATGGGTTCCGCCCGTCCTGTCTTCTTACGGATGGTAAAAAGTGTCTTAAGATTATCGTAAGAATCAAGTTTGTTTAAGACTGAATCACACTAATCCAGGAGGACTCTTTATGGCGCTCGTACCTATGCGACTGTTGCTTGATCATGCGGCAGAAAACGGTTACGGCATTCCTGCATTTAACGTCAACAACATGGAGCAAATCCAGGCCATTATGCAGGCTGCCCACGAAACCGATAGCCCTGTGATTCTGCAAGCCTCTCGCGGTGCCCGTAAGTACGCCGGTGAAAACTTCCTCCGTCACCTGATTTTGGCGGCTGTGGAAACCTATCCCCATATTCCCATCGTGATGCACCAGGATCACGGTAATGAGCCTGCAACCTGCTATAGCGCTATCAAAAATGGCTTTACCAGTGTCATGATGGATGGTTCTTTGGAATCAGACGCAAAAACTCCCGCCAGCTATGACTATAACGTGGCTGTCACCAGTGAAGTTGTGAAGGTGGCTCACGCGATCGGGGCTTCTGTGGAAGGTGAACTGGGTTGTCTGGGTTCTCTAGAAACTGGCAAAGGCGAAGCTGAAGATGGCCACGGTTTTGAAGGGGAATTGGACCACTCCATGCTGTTGACCGATCCCGATGAAGCGGTTGACTTTGTCGAGCGGACTCAAGTAGACGCTCTGGCAGTGGCGATCGGCACTAGTCACGGTGCTTACAAGTTCACCCGCAAGCCGACTGGCGAAATTCTGGCTATCAGCCGTATTGAAGAAATTCACAAGCGTTTGCCCAATACCCATCTGGTGATGCATGGTTCTTCTTCTGTGCCGGAAGACTTGCTCACCCTGATTAACCAGTACGGTGGTGCCATCCCCGAAACTTACGGTGTTCCTGTGGAAGAAATCCAAAAAGGCATTAAGAGCGGTGTGCGAAAAGTCAACATTGATACGGACAACCGCCTCGCCATCACCGCAGCGGTTCGTGAGGCACTGGCTGCCGATCCTAAGGAATTTGACCCCCGTCACTTCCTGAAGCCTTCCATTAAGTACATGCAAAAGGTGTGTGCTGATCGGTATCAGCAATTTGGCACCGCCGGTAACGCCAGTAAGATCAAGCAACAAAGCCTGGAAGAATACGCAGCAAAGTATGCGAAAGGCGAATTGGCCGCTAAAGTTGCGAAAGCAGCCGTCAGCGTTTAGTGACAAGGCAAAAGTAGGAAGGCAGAGGACAGAAGGCGAAACCTCAGCGAATTTTGTCCCTCTACGCCAAGACACAGAAGGGTTCTTCTGCCAAGAAACATCAGTTTATCGGCTTAACTAAGATTACAGGGGCGTTCGATCGAGCGCCCCTGTTTTTATGGAAGAAAAGATAGACAGCAGCGACAGGAGACAGAAAGGATAGCGGGCAGTGGGCAGAACATTTTCATCAATTGAATGACTCATTGTGCACAAGCAGACTGCCCAAAGTTAGAGGATTGTAAGAAAACATGTAAACTCTTTGAGTTTCTTTAATGAACCTGCGCTGCAATATTGAGGAATGTAAGGATTTCTGCCACTCAAGCCGGATCATCCCTTAGACTTATTTTCACTTCTTAAGGTGTTGTCCAAAACGTTTTGAGATCAATTATGACAACTTTTTCTTGGCACGAGTATTCAATCCTTTTTTCTTTCCTGGCCGCGATCGCAGGCACTTCATTATTAATCCTGAACAAACAGCCTGCAAAAGATGAGATTGAGGCGGCTGATAATACTTTAATGTTGATGAGTTTTGTTTACTGGTTGGTTTACTGCATTGCGTTTGGTGTGCAGAAACTAATTTCTCCTGAGTGGGAAACAGTGCTGCTCAGTGTCAAGTTAACCGGTGTAATTGCATTTTTGTTGACTGCAAGTTGCATTCTTAGCCTGCCGCTGAATCGAGTTTCAATGCGTCAAACTGAATAGTTCATAGAGTACTGAAAGACCTGGTTTGTAAAGAAAAGTTGCTTTACAAACCAGGTCTTTCAAAGGTTTCAGGCTGCTTCTAAAGGAGCCATCGTTAGGCCTTCGCGATCGAGTTGCATGTGGTAAAGTTCAGCTTGTTCTTGTGGCCCTACCCACACAACTGCTTGACCATCAAAATGCACTTGATTAGTCAGTTCCCAGGCGCGATCGGGTGTCATTCCGGGAATATATTTCACCAGACAACTAGCCACATGTTCAAATTTATTAAAGTCATCGTCTAAAACGATCACTTTGTAGTTTGGGTACTGCTGCCGAATCGTTTGGCTGGAACGAGTGGGGGCTGTTGTGGGTGCGATCGCAGTCGCAGAACTAGTTGTGAGATGCAGTATATTCATAACCGAGTTAGTAGGGGCGTCCATCGGATTCGCATGATTGCAATAGAATCCTATCGTGACTGCAACTCAGAAACTAGAATCTAGGGATGCAAATTTTTAATTTGACAATGAATTAAATAGATTGCCGTAATTCCCAGGATGATAGGCGTGAACCAATCGCCCCAACGGACATATGGCGTTTGAGTTTGGCGACGGTAAATTGTAGAAGTTAGCAGTTGATAGGTTTGCGGTTGCGATCGCGCCACGATGCGTCCGTGTGGATCAATGAACCCAGAATATCCAGTGTTGGTTGCCCGCGCTGCCCAACGATCAGTTTCAATCGCCCGCATTAAGTCATGGGCTTGATGTTGGGTCATTAACACTTCACTGTAAGGATCAAGGTTAGAAGCCGTCAAAATAAATTGCCCTTCAAGAGCTTGTTGCCGAAACCATTCAGGAAACACGGATTCATAACAGATACTGGCGATCGCGCGGCCAAAAGGCGTATCAAATCGTTGCTCCATTGTTCCAGGCACCATGCTCGATTTGATGGGAGACAAGCGACCAATGAGTTGTCCGATCGTGGCTTGAAACGGAATATATTCTCCCAGTGGCACCAGCTTAATCTTGTTGTAACGCCCAACAACGTCCCCATTCCCATCCAGCGCCAGCAAGCTCTGGGTGATATTACCATCATCCTCGACAAAAATTCCCACCCAAGCGGGAACTCCCTGGGTTAAAACAGTTGCTCTTAGTGGATTGCGATCTTGATCCCACAAAAACGGCATTGCCCCCTCAGGAGTTAGTACCGCATCTATCCCTTGCGCTGCTAAAGTTTCATATCCGCTCACATAGCCTTGAATTGCACGCCGAATACCGCTGGCAGACAGCTTTTCTCGAGTGGGGATATTGCCCTGAATCACGCCAATCGTTAAAGCCTTCTCGGCCCCATCCGCTAAAGGCTGGTTGTAGAAATAAGCGCCGATGCCGTGGGCAGTGATTGCGATCAATCCAGCGATCGCCACTAAAGACCCCGCTTGCCGCGAGAGTCGTGAGCGCCGAGCCTGCATCCAGGCTTCTGCTAAAAGCCCATTCACCGCAACGATCGCCGCGGTCACCAACAATGGCCCGGATAATCGTCCCAGGTGCAAAATCACTAAATTACCCGGACTCTGGGTAAACGATAGGGAGGTCCAACTCAGGGGGGTCAAGTTTAGTAGAAACTCGAAGCCGCACCAGGCAGCAGTTCCCACCAGCAGGCGACCAGTAGTGTTCTTGGGATACTGCATCAACCACGCCCAGGTGATATTCGTCGCCGTGCCCCAAAGTGTGATGAAGCTCCAGCAAAACAAAGCGATCGCAACACTCGCCAGCCAGGGAATCCCCATCCACATCAACGGATGCAATCCCAAAATCCAAAACAGCGTTAAGCCGTGGTAGCTCACGCCCCAGACAAAAGCACACGCGATCGTTTGGTTTTGATTGCCCTTCGACTGCGAGCTAATCACGATCCAAAACGGAATCAGCGCAAACCAGGCCAGCCACCACCCATTCAACGGAGCCGCAGCTAAACTCATCAAAACGCCACTGCCCAAGGACAGCAGCAAGTTGCTCCAAAAACGCTTCATTCAGTGTGATCTCTTCGGCCTGCCTGAACCTAAATTGAATAATAAAGCGGAAAGGCCCGTGCTTCCTTCGGTTTAACAAATACTCGCTGTTGCGGCTCCAACTGCAAGTCATCAAATCGTTCACGAGTGAGATGAGCCGTCACAACTTGGCCATCATCCAACGCCAACTCGGCTTGAATCTCCCACCCAAGATGAATAATTCGGTTAACCCTGGCTGCCACTGAAGCATCGCCGGGAGTCGTTTCAATCACGATATCTTGAGGGCGTAGAAAGACCTCTGGGTGAGGACTATCAAATCCATTCGCTTGAAAGATCCCGGAAGTACTGGGTAAAACATTCACCGGCCCAATAAAACTCATGACAAACGCACTGGCTGGATGATCGTAAATTTGAGCGGGAGAACCAATCTGCTCAACCTTGCCCTTATTCATCACCACAATTTGGTCTGCGACTTCCATCGCTTCTTCCTGATCGTGGGTGACGAAAACCGTCGTGACGTGGACTTCATCGTGCAGGCGGCGTAACCAGGCACGGAGATCTTTCCGGACTTTGGCATCCAGTGCCCCAAATGGCTCATCCAGCAGCAGCACTTTGGGTTCTACGGCCAAGGCTCTCGCCAGAGCGACTCGCTGCCGTTGCCCCCCCGACAGTTGGGAGGGATAGCGATCGCCCAACCCTTGTAACTGCACCAGTTCCAGTAACTCCTCCACCCGCGTTTTCACTTTCGCTTTAGGCGTTTTCCGAATTTCTAGGGCAAACGCAATATTTTTGCGAACGGTAAGGTGCTTAAACAGTGCGTAATGCTGAAACACAAACCCAATATTACGGTCTTGAACGGTGCGGTGAGTTGCATCTTCACCGGTGAGCCAAATACGGCCTGAGTCGGGATCTTCCAGTCCTGCAATCAACCGTAACAGCGTAGACTTTCCTGACCCGGATGGCCCTAATAACGCTACTAGAGAACCAGTTTCAATCTTCAGGCTCACCTGGCTCACGGCCTCAAAGTTATCAAACCGCTTTGAAACTGCCTCAACAACAATGCCCACAGCGCTTGTCCTTTTGTGGAATAGGTTTAACTCAAACGGAACAATAACCTTACCCAGAAACTACAGCTCTTTGATAGGTTTTTAGTAGTTTATCCCATAATCCGATTCCTAAACAGCCAGAACTACATCAGGTTTACAAAATTGTTTGTTCTAACAAATGAATTCTTCAACTAGAATGGAAAGGTTGTAAAGAATTTGTCTGGCAATGGCTGTTCCTAAGAAGAAAACCTCAAAATCTAAGCGTGATATGCGGCGGGCCAACTGGAAGCGGAAAGCGGCTGACCAAGCACAAAAAGCATTGTCGATCGGAAAGTCGATTTTAACCGGACGTGCGGAAGGCTTTGTATACCCACAAGACGACGCTGACGACGAAGACGAAGAGTAAATTCTGGTGACTTTTGGGAGGATTACCCTTGGCAACCTTCTTCCATAACCCCGACTCGACTCAGAGCGATCGCGTTCCACCGGGGCAAAAATTAGCAAGCGGGTTTCCAGTACTCACCTATGGAGACACTCCTAAAGTAAATTTGGCAACCTGGCAGTTCCAGATTTGGGGCCTTGCTCAGCCAATGACGCTCACTTGGGATGATCTGATGGCAATGCCTCAAAGCAACTTCACGGCTGATTTCCATTGTGTGACAACCTGGTCAAAGCTCGATGTGGAATGGACTGGTGTCAAAGTCACCGACTTCATGCGCCAGATAGAAGTTGCACCTGCCGCAAAGCATGTTATGGAACATTGTTACGGCGGGTACACAACCAATCTTGCCTTAGACGACTTTCTGCGAGAAGAAAACTTCTTTGCACATACACTGTTTGGAGAACCCTTGCCGGTGGAACACGGCGGGCCATTACGGCTAGTCGTACCTCATCTATATGCCTGGAAAAGCGCCAAATGGATTAATGGGCTTGAGTTTTTGGAAGAGATGGAACTTGGTTTTTGGGAGCGTAATGGTTATCATCATCGGGGTGATCCCTGGGCCAGAGAACGTTACAGTGTAGGGATCTAAAGCAAACAACGATCGCAGAGGCAGGCCAGGTGTCTACAAACCCAGATCCTTTGCTCGATTCTGATCACGCTTCAGAAGACTTATTACTACATAAGTCCTCGATGCTGCAAACGTTTGGTTATTCACCGCCGCCCCCTACCCAGATTCAGCAACTCTCGCCAACAGCCTTGGCTTATATTGGAGATGCTGTATACGAACTTTTTATTCGGCGTTATTATTTATTCCCCCCGCAACGCCTGCACACCTATCATCAACATGTGGTTGCTCAGGTGCGAGCAGAGGCTCAAGCTCAACATCTCCAAGCCATAACTGCCCAGCTCACACCGCTGGAAGCAGAATGGGTCAAGCGCGGCCGAAATGCCGTCAGTCGCTGCCCTCGCCGCATTGATCCTGATATTTACCAACAGGCTACAAGTTTAGAAACTTTAATTGGCTATCTCTATTTAACAGACCCCCACCGATTAATTGGTTTACTAAATTCCTTTGATCTGGCTGCGATCGAAATTAACTGAAGTCTTACTCGATTGTTTTTGGACCTGTTTTGACGCAACTTCGTAAAACGAACGAGCCTGTTTCTGGTCTGATTTCTGTGTCCTTGCACTCCATTTCACTCCCATTCTTGGTGAGAAATTATGAATGATAAGAAACCCAAATCCAAACCGTCTCGGAGATCAATAGAACGGACTTCTGGGTCTGCTCGCCCCAACCGCAAGCATGGGGATCGCGTTGGCCAAAAACCCCGCTCTCGGCAGTTTGCATCATCCTTGAGTAGCGATCGAACTCAAAAGCCGATTCCCAAAACGAAACCTGCAACAGCCTTTGAGGAGCCAGTTGAGCAGGAAAACCCAGAACTGATTTATGGTCGTCATCCGGTGCAAACTGCGCTGGAAAATCAACGCACCCTCAATCGTGTGTGGATCACACCAAGACTTCGATACGACGAGCGGTTTCACACCCTGGTAAACGAAGCCAAGGGAAACGGCACCGTAATTGATGAAGTTGATTCTCGCCGACTAGATCAAATCACCGATGGCGCAAATCATCAGGGGATCGCTGCGCAAGTGGCTCCCTATGAGTATGTGGAACTGGCCGAGCTAATCGAACAGGCCAAAGCGAAGTCGGAGCAACCGGTTTTGATTGTGGCCGATGGGATCACCGATCCACACAATCTAGGTGCCATTATTCGCACGGCGGAGGCAATGGGCGCACAAGGGTTAGTGATCCCACAACGACGAGCGGTTGGGATCACGGCAACGGTTGCGAAAGTTGCTGCGGGCGCTTTAGAGTCTTTTGCGGTAGCGCGAGTGGTGAACCTCAGCCGAGCCTTAGAGGATTTGAAAGCCGCTGGTTTCTGGATCTACGGTATGGCCAGTGAGGGAACTCAAACGTTACAAACAATGCAGTTTTCGGGAGCGATCGCTCTCGTTGTAGGAGCTGAAGGAGAAGGACTGAGCCTCTTAATCCAAAAATCCTGTGATCATTTAGTTGCGATCGATCTGCTTGGAAAAACCCCTAGCTTGAATGCTTCTGTTGCGACGGGTATGGCTATTTACGAAATTTATCGTCAACGTCGCTCTCAGCCGCTTCAACTTGATAAATTCAACTCAACCTGGTTGAAAAAAGGAGAGCTGGCAGAGTATAACAAATCATGAAGTGAGCGTTGGGTTCATACCATTTGACGTACTCAGTAGATAACACACCATTGGTGGAAATCGGCAGGTAAATGATGCAGGAATTTTTAACTGGTCTACTGGATTTTTTGGGTCTAGCCTGGTGGGTTGAAATTAAGACAGAGTCCCCTCGTTGCACGTACTACTTTGGGCCCTTCCAGTCTTCGGAGGAAGCTGAAGGCGAAAAGTCGGGCTATGTTGAAGATTTGCAGGCAGAAGGTGCACAAAATATTTCTGTCATTGTTAAGCGCTGCAAGCCAACAAGTTTGACGATTTTTGATGAAGGGGGGGAACTGCGGAGCAAGGTGGCTCCTTCCTTTAGCAGCCCTATGCCTTAATCGCTCATCAGTTCAATTTCCTCGACTAGGAACCAATTGCCTGAAGGGTTCCTTCGTCCGATCGCGGATATGAGTTGCTCTGGTTTGAGTGTCATCAGGACCGCATGAATCTGGGGTTGAAGTGTCACTAAGTTCACTTCAATCTCCTCATTTGACTTAGGATCAACTGTCTCTAGTCCGTAAGATTGCTCCCCTAAGAGCTTGAACAGTCCAGAGATTTTGCTAGATGAATTTGGCTCTGGTTGTAATTTTAGTTGCGGTTGGTAGGGTTCCTCCCCGCGCCAGCTTAGAGGGCAGTAGCCGTCGCTGGGATAGTTTTCCGGGTGATCAAGATAGTATCGTTGCCAAAAGTGCCACTGCGGATGGCCTGCTGGCAGGTTAAACAGGGGAATTACTGCTGCGGGGGCGATCGGGTCATGGGTAAGGGCTACTTGTAACGATCTTGCATCTAGATCTCTCGGTTGACACTTCTGCTCAAGACATAGGGCTGCTGCCATCCCTGCTGCCTGCCCCACACCCAAAATAACGGGTTGTAAGCGGGTTGCCCCATTGGCCATGTGGGATACGGAAAAGTTTTTCTCGCACACTAGGAAACCATCGATCGCCTCTGAAACTAGGGAGCGGTAGGGAATGGTGAAGGGCGTTCCGGTCCAGCGACCACCCCAGCGCATGGACTTGGGTGCAAGTTGAATATCGCCACTCGGATAATGGTGATCGTTAGCATAGTTGCCGATCGCGATCGCATCACAGATTGTTTCCGCCGTGGTGCAGCCTTCCGCCATTGTCACTAAAGGCAGCGCCGCCACTGACCCATTGGCAATGGGTAATAAATCCTGTTCGCGTACAGTTGTGATCCCGCGCAGGCGGCGACTTTCTCGGAAGTAGGGATGCAAGGCGTAAGCGCCTCCGCCCAACGTAGACAAGGGCGGAAAAATATCGGTTGCTAGACCATAACGCGGCCCCAATTGAGTTTGGATGTGGCGAGCGAAGCTTTGCGTATGCCAATATGCCTCTTGCAGAAATTTGGCTCGCTCGGCCGCACTACCGACGAGCCGTTGAACACCTTCGCCATAGTCATTGCCATGAATCGGCCAATTGACCATAAAGCGATCGCCCGGTAAGCGACCATAGTTCAAAAACTTTTCGTCGCCGTAAGCGTCCCAAGCTCCAGCAAAGCGATCGCAGGGAGTTTCAACTTCAGGGGGGGAAATTTTGGGTGCAACAGAACCGGCACCAAAATCCTGCATCACAACGACCCACGTTGGCACCTGCACCGGATAGGTGTGCGTCAATTCATTCCAACTTACGGGAGCGCTCGGCTCGTCAAACTCTGCTTGCAACTCCCAGCCCCACCGATGGGGAATTTCTCCCAACGCGAGTAAGTCTCCTAGTTCCGTGCCGTCTAGAGTGAATTGAGCATGAATGGTGTAGTCGGCAAACCGAACACCTGTAACACGATCGCCAGTTTTTAGAACTTCCAGCGGCACCTGTCCTGCAATCCACTGCAAGTTTGGAAGTTCGGCTACCCAATCGGCAAAGATTTGGACACCAACTCTAGGATCGTAGGTGAAGAAACTGACCCAACCGTGATCTAGTCCTCCGGGTTGGCGCGATCGCAACTGGCGCAAAAAGGCCCCCCACAATCCCGTTTGGAACGCCGCTAATTCATTCCCATCAGGTGCGGACACGCCAGCACTGGTCAACATTCCCCCTAACCAGGCGAACTCACTCACCAAAATCGTTTTGGCGCCTCTACGAGCCGCTTGAATTGCCGCGGCTGTTCCGCCTGTCCCGCCCCCTACAACGAGAATGTCCGTGGTTATCTCCATGCGCTTCACCTGAATGCTCAACTGTTAAGCCTACAGTGTTTCGGAGCTTCATAAAAAAGCCGAAGGAGCAAGTCCTTCGGTTTTTCCGAGTGCAAGGAGACAAATGCGCATACCCGAAATGATTTGACCAGGCTTCAGTTAAAGCTTTTCGTCAGAAGCAACTAACTTCCGGGAGTCACTTTATCTAGTGCTTTTTTCACTTGATCTTTGAAGGTCGTTGCATCTTGCGAGTTCTCTGGAGTACTCATCTTATCCAAATCAGCGCCTCCCTGAACTTCGTTGCTCCCGCGTTGTGCCCGTTCTGTGACTTCCTCGATCGAATCTAAACCTGAATTGAGTGACTTTTCGGACTCGTCATAGATCTTCTTCAGTTGCGTTTCGCCTTCAGTGGGCTTGCTGGGAGTGGTTGTTCCAGCCGCCATTGCGGGAACCGCGTTCATAAACAGCAGCACCGCACACGTAAAAACAATCACTAAAGTGCGCAAGGGGCGCAGAATACGAGCATAAAAATAAGGTGTGATCATGTGTATTTCCTCCAAGTGTTACTGACTGCATTTCAGAAAACAGTCAAATCGCTTCTAATACTTCTTTGAAGCTATGTGATTGTTTTAACTTGGATGTTGCGATCGCTCTATCACTCCCTAGATTGAATTTACTTGGTATCAGAAAAATCAAAAGTCAGCCTTGAGGAGGAGACGATCGAATTTGCTGTCAGTGAGTCAATTCTGTTTCAGATAGGTAGTGTCTGTAAAAGCATGACATGTAATGCTCCTACGGAAGCAACCAGATGATTTGAACCATGATCCGTGAGTAAATGCTGTAGCATCGTCCGATCAAATTGGGTGAACAGCCTACCGACTACTAATAGAGCCAACTTTGGGTAATTGTTTCCGCATTTCATCTGCGTATTGGTCGGCATTGAGTCCCATAATGAGGTGCAGAATGTTACCAGGCAGATGCATAATGTCATCTACCCCAGCTGTTTTGAGTGCGTCTGGATTGATGGCTTGAGTATCGGCCAGTTGAAGTCGGAGTCGAGTTAAGGCTACTTCATCCACTTCGCGGATATTCGATGCGCCTCCCAAAGCCGCGATCGCCGCCTGCATTTTTTTCGCGGCTTCTGGATCGCGTTCTAGCTTGGGCATGGCTTCAGCTTCCGCCGTGGCAGCAGCAGTTTCAGCCGGATCAGCTCGGTAGGGTTCATCGGCTTCTGCCCGTGCCACCTTCAGGTACTCGGTCATATCGGTCTTTAAGTTTTCGGAACGGGGGCCAAAGATCGCCTGCACACTGTCCCCCACTTCCAGCACGCCAGAAGCACCCAAAGCTTTCAAGCGGGCTTTGCTGACTTTACTTTTGTCATTCACGGTAATCCGTAGCCGGGTGATGCAGGCATCCAACACAGCGATATTGTGGCGACCCCCAAAGGCGCGGACTAATTCGCGAGCCAGTTCGCTCCCACTGCCGATCGCGACTGGAGCTATATCGTCAGCATCCACTTCATCATCTTCTCGGCCAGGTGTTTTGAGATCAAAGGTGCGAATGGCAAATCGGAACACGAAATAGTAAACGATCGCCGCCACGATGCCGCCACCGACAATTAACTTCCAAACTCCTGGGTCTCCATTCCAATTCCCCAGTTGGTTGAACAAAATGAAATCGATGAATCCCTGCGAGAAGGTGAAGCCCATTCTGCCGCCCAGAAAGGTAAACAAAAAGCCACAGACACCCGCCATCAACGCATGAATGCCATACAGGAGCGGTGCCACGAATAGAAACGAAAATTCCAACGGTTCGGTAATCCCTGTGAGGAAAGAGGTGAGCGCGGCAGACACCATCAAACTTCCCGTCACAGCTCGATGTTTGGGTTTAGCACAATGCCAAATAGCCATCGCGCCAGCCGGCAGCCCAAACATTTTGAACCAGTAGCTACCACCTAAAATCCCAGCCGTGGGATCGCCGGCAAAAAAGCGGTTGATGTCTCCCCGCACCAGTTGCCCCGTCACGGGATCGGTGAAAGCGCCAATTTGGAAGAAGAAGGGGACGTTCCAGACGTGGTGGAGGCCGAAGGGGAGAAGCGATCGCTCAATGACGGCGTAAATGCTGGCCGCTAGCGGAATATTGTCGCCACTGGCCGCGGTATTGGCGAACCGGTTGATGGCTCCCCCCACGGGCGGCCAGATGATACTCATAAGAATACCGACACCGATCGCTACCAAGCCCGTGATGATCGGCACTGATCGCTTCCCGGCGAAAAAGCCCAAGTACTGTGGCAACTTGACCTTAAAAAATTTGTTGAACAGGTAAGCCGCGATGCAACCGATGATCAAGCCCCCAAAGACACCAGTATCCAGGGTGAGAATGCCTAACACGGGTTTCATCCACACATCCGGCGTTTCTTTGCCCTGCTCGATCAGGGTTTTCACCTGATCTTCGGTGATGAACCCACGGGAGGAACCCACAGCACCCAAAGCGGCGATAAACACTACAAAGCCAACCGTAGCCGCCAGAGCCGAAGCGCCATCATTTCCTGTATAGGCGATCGCGACGGCAATGGCAAAAATTAAGGGCAGGGCGGCAAAGATGGCATCCCCCGAGGCTTTCATGATCGTCGCTAACCATTCTGGCAACCACCAAAATGTGGCACTGGTAATCTTGCCGCTGGCAATATTTTGCAACTCAATTAAGCGGGCACTCCCCAAACCCAAGAGCAACCCGGCAACTGGCAATACGGAGACGGGCAGCATCAGAGCTTTTCCCATCTGTTGGAGGAGAGCGAAGGCTTTTTTCCACATATGACGTTTCCTTACCTTATTCTTCCGGGACGGGGCATAATTCTCTGACCTCGGCGGCAGTGTCCAGGGCGATCGCTTTGGCCGCAATTTGTTGGCATTCCGCTAGAGATAGTTCTCGTACTTGCGCCTTGATGCTCGGAATTGTTGGGATACTAACACTGAGTTCTTTGACACCCAGGCCGATGAGGATGGGAACCGCTTGCGGATCACTGGCCACACCGCCACAAACGCCACACCATTTGCCGTGTTTGTTCGCCGCTTGCGCTGCCATCCCAATCAACTTCAGCACTCCAGGGTTAAGGGCATCGGCAAAGGCGGCCAGCTTAGGATGCCCGCGGTCCATCGCCAAAGTGTATTGGGTCAAGTCATTCGTGCCCACCGAGAAGAAGTCCACCACTTTCGCGAATTGGTCGGCAATCACCGCAACCGCTGGAACTTCCACCATAATTCCGGCTTGAATAGGCGGTAACCCAAGCTTGGCGGTTTCTTCGTCTAACATGCCTTTGGCCATGTGCCAGTCTTCCATGCGCGCGATCATGGGAAACATGACTTTAACGTTGCCGTGGCGGGAAGCTTGCAGGATCGCCCGGAGCTGAGTCCGCAAAATTTCGGGCCGATCGAAGCCAATACGCACGCCCCGTTCGCCCAGAAAGGGATTTTCCTCATGGGGAATGGGCAGGTAGGGCAGCGGTTTGTCACCCCCGACATCCAGCGTGCGGATGATCAGCGGGCGATCGCCCAAGATTTGCGCCACACTGCGATACAGATTCGTCTGCTCCTCTTCTGTGGGGGCAGTGGCTCGATCCATGAACACCAGTTCCGATCGCAGTAGCCCCACCCCTTCAGTGCCCATCGGGATTGCTTTTTCCGCATCTGCTTTGCTGCCAATGTTGGCCACTACTTCAACGCGATGACCATCTCTGGTAATCGCGGCTTCGTGGGCAGAGGCCAATTCTCGGCGGCGGCGGGTTTTAAGGCGGGCTTGCCGCTGGCGAATTGCGTCCATTTCTTCAAGACTGGGATTGAGCCGGAGAATCCCTTTGCTGCCATCCAAAATGACAGGGGTGCCGTTGGGTAAGTCCAGAATGCGGGGTTCGACGCCAGCGATCGCGGGAATATCCATCGAGCGAGCCAGGATAGACACATGGGATGTTGCGCCACCCCCCACCGTACAAAACCCCAGCACTCGCCCCCGATCCATCGTGGTTGTATCCGATGGGGTCAGGTCTTCAGCTAACAAAATGCAGTTCTCTGGATAGATGGTGGTTTCTTCTGCAACACCAGTCAAAATGCGCAGCACCCGTCCGCCCACATCCCGTAAATCGTTAGCCCGGGCGGCCAGCAGTTCATTTTGCAGTTGCGCGAGTTGCTCCGCTTGATGGGTGTAGGTTTGCTTCCAGGCGTAGGCAGCACTTTTGCCTTTGGCGATCGCGCTGTCTGCGGTTTCCAACAGTTCAGGATCTTCCAACAATTCCAGATGCGCGGCAAAAATCGCCGATTTTCCAGAATCTTTTTGGCCGTGAACTTTGGCGCGCAGGGCTTCAATTTCCAGCATGGCCTGCCCGATCGCTTGATCGAGTTTGCGCTGTTCTTCCCGCGGACTTCCGCCCACTTCCGCCACCGTAATTTGTTGGCGAGAAAGGCGGTAAGTTTGCCCCACGGCCACTCCGGGAGAAGCGGCTACGCCCAAAATCATGTTGGGGTCAGTGGAACGGGGGCGGGGTGGAGGGTCTTATGCGTCGAGATGGGCCACACTAGCAGGCACTGCCACGGGCACGGCCCCTTCTTCGCCTAACCCCGTGCGAATTGCTTCCGCTAATTCCGTAATGGCTTCTTGCGCATCTTCGCCAGTAGCAATAACCTGCACGCGTGCATTTTTGCCGATCGATAATCCCATGATGCCCACAACGCTACGGGCATTGGCTTGCTTGTCGTCGTATTTCAGCCGAATCTCGGACTTGTATTTCTTGGCCAGAGTAGCCAGCACCGCGGATGGCCGCGCATGCAGGCCAGTGGGGTTGGGCACCACGATCGGTTCTGACGTGACCGTATTCCCAGCTTGCACATCCGCAATCACGTCGCCACCCTCCAGCGCCATTTCTAGCACGATGCTTTCTGTGGCTTTGACGCTGCCGATGTATGGCATGAATTGGGAGACGCGATCGCTGTTGGTGATCACAATTTGCGTCAGTAAACTTTTAGCGTGGGTCGCGACATAATCCGCATCAAATTCGATCAGCGGCTCGCCAACTTTCACCCGATCGCCCAGTTTGATACGGGGCGTGAATCCCACCCCCTTTAGCCCGACCGTATCTAACCCAATGTGCATCAACACTTCCAACCCATCAGGAGTGCGAATGGTAACGGCATGATTCGCTGGGTGAAGCTGAATCACTTCGCCATCGCAGGGGGCATAGAGGATGTGATCGGTGGGGTCGATCGAGATCCCATCTCCCACCATTTTTTGCGCAAACACTGGATCAGGAACTTGCTCAAGGGGCACTAAATAGCCTGACAGCGGAGCTTTTAAAGCGACAGCCGAAGGTTTTTTGACCAGCGTAGATGTCATTCGCGTCTCCTGGTGTCTCCAAATAATCTTTGCCCAACTCCCACCCAGATATGCATTGAGTGGGTTTTATTATCCTAAAGGCTGCTTGCAGACGGGAATATGACAAATTATTTTGCGCAAGAAATCAGTATGTCTGCATACATCAACCCGATTTGACACGGAAACTTTGCAGGTCGTCTCAGAAGGACGGCACGATCGCTTCATTTTTCTTAAAATATTGAAGTCAGCTGATGTTTTGACCCTCTTTGTATGATTGTGCCAAAGACTTCAAAAACAACTCAAACAGCAGTTTCAGGCTCACTAGCCACCTGGCAAATTAAACTGCTGTACGACGGTGAGTGTCCGTTGTGTGTCCGAGAAGTAAACTTTTTGCGGCAACGCGATGCTGGTCGGGGACTCGTTGAGTTTGTCGATATTGCTAGCGATGACTATACCGCTGCGGCGAACGGGGGCGTTGATTTTGAAACCGCCATGGGTCGCATCCACGCCATACTGCCCGATGGTACGGTCATTCAAAATGTGGAAGTGTTTCGTCGAGTCTACGAGGTTTTAGGGATGGGGTGGATCTACGCCATCACAAAATTGCCCGGTGTGGGTGCGATCGCCGATTGGCTGTATAGCCTCTGGGCCGATCAACGGCTCGCTTTAACCGGTAGACCAAACCTGGCGACGATCGTGCGTGATCGCCAAACTCGTTTGAGTTGCACTCCTGAAGGACGTTGTCGCTTACCAGATGATGAGTAAACTTATCTCCTAAATCACATGTCTCCTACTCCCCATCAAATTCTGGAAGTTCTGTTTCCCCAGCTCAAGGTGGCGGCTCGCTACGCAGCTCAAATTCAAGCTCGCATTGCGGCTCGCTCAGAAAAAGATGGTCATGACAATTTTTTTGGAGCTGCCCTGAGTGACGCGGATCTCTCAATTCAAACGGCGATCGAAGTGGCTTTGCTGGGTACCTTTCCCGACATCCGCTTCTACGGAGAGGAGTATGAGCAGTCCTACAACACCAAGTATTTTCGGGCGATCGACCTGGGTGAACCGGGTGATTATCTGGTGACGCTCGACCCGATCGATGGCACGCAGTTTTATTTAGATGGCCATGCCAACTATCAAATCATTCTAGGAATCCTAAACGCCGATGAATTTGAAGCGGTAATTGCCCTCACTCCAGCCCAAAACACCTTTTGCTACGCGCTACGCGGCAAAGGCTGCTGGCAGGGCACCCTGGATAGCGGCATGGAGGGTTGCGATCGATTTCAGGTGGAGAAAACTGCCCCGGTGATTTTGTTGGGGTGGGGCATGGAGTGGTTAGCGCCTAAACTGCAAGAAAAGTATGTGGTGATTGATGTTGCCACTTCTTATTCCAAAGCAGTGCAAATTCCAAATCTGAACGGAATGATTAACGGGGAACTTTCTGGAGCTGTGATCCGGGCGGGTAAGTTCATTGATGGTGCCGCGTTAGCATTCATTGCGCAAGAAGCTGGTTGCATCGTCACGACTCATAATGGCAATCCGCCGCCCCCGTTGCATACATGTCCAAACTACGGACGACCTGGCTTAATCATTGCTGCCACAGAGTTTATTCATCAAGATTTGCTGGAGGCAGTACGTACATCCTCCTCCCGTAACGACAGTACTGGTTAATTTGCGATTTCCCCTTCTCGTCCGTCTTGCTGTATCACAAAAATTTGTCTGAACAGAATTCCTTCCAGATAAAATAGGGAGCGTCTATCAGCAAATCAGCTTCTATGCACATCCCTCGACGCAAGCAACTTTCTTGGTCTGTTCAACTCAGTCGATGTTTTTTCATGTTGGCGATCGTCCTGGGTTTGATGTTGGGAGGAACTCCTGGACTGGCTCAGCAACCCAGTGCAACAGGAAATAAAGTGGATGGCTTTCCAGTCGTATTGGATGGTAAGACCTTGTTTAAGGTGCGTCGCGGTGTTCCCGATGTGGCGACGGCAGAAGAACGGGCCCAAGTGATTACACAACGATTGCTTCAAGTTGCGAATGATGACTCGATCGCACCAGATTCATTTCAAGTGGCGGAGGGAGCGAATGAGTCGCTGGTTAAGGCGGGTGATACGGTTCTATTTACAGTGCGTGATGTAGACGCAAAGGAACTGGGTATGACCCGAGAAGCCGCAGCAAAGCAGGCTGTGCAGCTTATGAGTGAAGCGGTTGGTCAATATCGGGAAAACCGAAGTTGGCAACGATTGATTGAGGGGATTTTATTTGCTGTGCTTAGCACGATCGCATTGTTAGTGTTTTTAAAAGTGCTTCAACGAGTCGTGAATCGCTTATTAGTTCGTGTCAGGGCAGCTCGTCAAGCAAATACTTTAACATTGCAGTTCCAGAACTATCACTTGCTCGGCTCCAATGCCATGAGCTATTTACTCAGCGGCTTAATTCGACTCAGCCGCTTGGTATTGGTTCTCAGTGCATTGGCCTTATATTTACCGTTTCTGCTCAGTCAGTTTCCGGCAACAAGAGTTTGGGGCAAAGGTCTACTGGGAGAAATCGGCAATCAGTTTCAAATTGTTATCGATAAATTGGCTGGATACGTGCCCAACTTAATTGCACTTGGCATCATTGTGTTGATTACCAACTATGTGATTGAGTTTGCTAAATTAGTGATTTCTGAATTAGGGCGGGACGATTCCTTTACCTGGTTTTACCCAGAGTGGGTATTGCCAACAAATCGATTAGTTAGTTTGAGTATTATTGCGATCGCCTGTGTGATTGGCGCACCCTATTTACCAGGCTTTGGTTCCCCTGCCTTTCAAGGTGTTTCCCTCTTTTTGGGGGCACTGTTCACACTAGGATCATCTTCTGCCATCGCGAATGCGGTCGCAGGAGTCATTTTAATTTACACTCGCGCGTTTCGCGTTGGTGACATCATTCGCCTTGGAGATGTTACGGGCAAGGTCGTCGATAAATCTTTGTTTGTGACTCGCATTGCTAGATTCCCCCAAGAAATCGTGGTGATTCCGAATGCGTCCGTCCTGAGCGGCAATGTTATTAACTTTAGTTCAGTTCAACGCACGATCGGAGGCTACCTTGCGCTCCATTCCACAGTGACATTGGGGTACGATGTGCCGTGGAGAAAGGTGGAAGATGTTCTCGTCAAAGCGGCGATTGCAACCCCCGGCATTTTGACGGATCCAAGCCCATTTGTGCTGCAAACGGCATTAAACGATTTCAATATCAGCTATCAAATTAATGCGTTCACCGATTGCCCTGAAATCATGCCTGTGACCTACACCAAACTGCATCAAAATATTCAAGACCACTGTAACGAGGCTGGCATTGAAATTATGTCGCCTAACTACTTTGCTTTACGGGATGGTAACCATTCCACCATCCCTGCGGATTATTTGCCCACCAGTTACCAGCCACCAGGGTTTCAGATGCAGAATCCGAATAGCGATCGCTAGCCTCGCCGTTGCTCGTAGTCTTCAGATGATTTTGGATCGAGTTCCCAGCGGCGCTCGTCTCGGTCTTCCAGGATTGCGGTCATGCGCACATCGGTGCGATCATCCAACTCTAGGCCAACAGCAGCAGCAACCTCATCCACAATGTCTTGATCGGGTGTGGCAACCGTCCCCCCGACTGCCTCATCGCCCACTGTCGCTGCATCATCATAGTTTGCATCAACATCACCACCTGTAAGAGTAAAGTCAACATCGTTTTCTACATGCTGCTCAGTGCGGCGAGAGTAACGTCCGGCGCGATCGGCTGGTTGACCTTGCAACCCTGTGCCATAGGACTGGGTCACTTCTTGGGGCAAATCACTAATAATTTCGCGATCGAGATCGCCCGCACCACCATCATCATCGACATCCAAGTTATCGTCGGTGTCATCGCTGGCAATCGTTTCGAGCATCGCTGGATCGTAAGGAACTTCCACCGGTTCACTACGCTCTTGCCAACTGATAATCTCTTCCAAGCTCAAATGCTGTAATTCGCGATCGTCCAGCTCTGCTTGAATGTCAGCCTTGGCCTGTTGCCGCACTTCATCATATGGAGTCTGATTTTGCTCAAGGTTTTCAAACATAATTTACCTTCACGCTCCTTATCTATGAGCAAGATAGCTGAGGTAAATTTAGAAGAACTCTGCATATTGATAGACACTAAAGCAGTCAAAAGTCAGAATCAGAGAAGCTAAACAGCCAGGAAGCGCTGAATCACATCGTTACTGAGTTCACTAGTCGGCCCTTGAGAAACAATTCCCCCTTTTTGCATCGCGTAGTACCAATCTGCTTGCCGGACAAAGTGTAGATGTTGTTCAACTAACAATACAGAGGTTCCAGTTTCGCGCACGATGCGTTTGACGGCAGCTTCAATTTCTAAAATAATCGACGGTTGAATCCCTTCGGTGGGTTCATCTAACACTAACAGGCGCGGACGACTCATCATGGCGCGGGCGATCGCCAACTGCTGCTGCTGTCCGCCACTAAGGTCGCCCCCCATTCGGTTTAGCATCGTTTTGAGGACGGGAAATAACTCAAAAATTTCTTCGGGGATGGTTTGAGTGTTCGTGCCGCGATCGCCCAGTGCTTCCAAACCCAGCAGTAAGTTCTCTTTGATGGTTAGTCGAGGAATGATGTCTCGCCCCTGGGGCACATAGCCAATGCCCATACGCGCGCGGCGATCGGGTGTTTTGCCCAGTAAGGAATCTCCAAAAAAGTAAATGTTGCCGCTACGGGGTTTGAGCAAACCCATGATGGTTTTTAGCAGGGTTGTTTTACCCACTCCATTCCGACCAATTAAACAAACGGTTTTGCCCGGCTCCACACTCATGTCCACATTGCGTAAGATATGACTCTCACCGTAGTACACGTTGAGATCGCGAATGTTTAACGTAGACGGGGTGGTTGTATCAGATGGGTCGGGGGCGATCGTGCTGTTTGGATAACTCATGGAAGGAAAGTGGTTTTAGGTTTTTAGGTTCCAGGTGGAAGAACTTTAGTTGGATTTCTCACTCCAGGCTTGAACTGGAAAGATCATCTAAGCAGCTTGATGATCGGTTTCAGTTTGACCAAGATAGACTTCAATGACACGGGGATCGTTTTGGACTTCGTCCATTTTGCCTTCACAGAGAACGGTTCCCTGGTGCAAAACTGTGACCTGCCGCGCAATTTGCCGCACGAATTCCATATCATGTTCAACGACGATGATGGAATGACTCTCAGCCAACGCCAAAAGTAAATCTCCTACTTGTTCTGTTTCTTCATCCGTCAAGCCCGCAACCGGTTCATCCACCAGCAACAAATCGGGCGATTGGGCAACGAGCATTCCAATTTCTAGGCGTTGTCGTTCGCCGTGCGACAAAAACTCAGAGCGAATGTCGGCTTTGTTGTAAAGCCCGATCGTCTCCAATAAGCCGGTAACGGTACGCCGTTCAGCCGTGGAGGATTTGCCCACCAGGGAAGCCACGACATTTTTGGGCTTGGCGCAGGAGAGTTCTAAGTTTTCGCGGGGAGTCAGTTTTTGAAACACACGTGGAGTCTGGAATTTGCGCCCAATCCCCATTTGGGAGATCTCATGCTCGGCGTAGGGGCGCAGGTTTTTGCCCTTGAAATAAACCTCTCCCACTGTGGGTTTGGTCTTGCCCGTAATCACGTCCATAAAGGTCGTTTTCCCGGCTCCATTTGGGCCAATGACGACGCGCAACTCTCCGTCATCCAGGCTGAAATTGAGGTCGTTGATGGCTTTGAACCCATCAAAACTAACCGTCAGATTCTGAATCTCCAAGATTTTTCCGTTCATATTGCACATCCGGGTCTTCTTCAAGGCTTGGATAGGTGAGAATTTGCTTGCGGCCCATGAGCGATCGCCACTGGTTGATGCCTGCAGTGCGCAGCCAGCCCAAAATACCATCCGGCAGAACCGTCACCACCACCAGGAACAGTGCCCCCTGGAAAAATAGCCAGAATTCGGGAAATTTTTCACTCAACAGGGTGCGGGCAAAGTTCACAATCAATGTCCCCAAAATCGCTCCGATCAGGGTTGACCGACCACCCAGCGCCACCCAAATCACCATTTCGATCGAGAAGGCAACGCTCATCGAAGAACTGGGAGTGATAATGCCTGACTGCACAGTGTAAAGCGCCCCTGCAATCCCCGCCAGAACCGCCGACACCGCAAACACAAAAACTTTGTAGCCAGTTGGGTTGTAGCCAGAGAAGCGGACGCGCGTTTCATCATCTCGAATAGCCACCAGCATTCGCCCCATGCGGCCACTGGTCAACCAGCGACACAGCGCATAGCCCCCCACGAGAAATAAAATACTGAGAGCATAGAGCGCGGTTTGAATTCTGGGATCACTCACTTGAATCCCAAAAATTGTTGATGTGTCAGTCTTTAAACCGTTGGTGCCATTAATCAACTTTTGCTGACCGTTAAAGAAGTTGAAGAATACAATCAGCGCGGCCTGCGTCAGGATCGAGAAGTAAACTCCTCGAATGCGATTCCGGAACACCAGATAACCCAGGGCGGCGGCGACGATCGCCGGGATGACAACGATCGCAATTAACGTAAACGGTAGCGAATAAAAGGGTTGCCAGAAGAAAGGTAACTCCTGCACCCCGTACAGGGTGAAGAATTCGGGAATCTGGCCGGCGGGGAGTTGCAATTGCAAATACATGGCCAGCGCATAACCGCCCAGCGCAAAAAAGATCCCATGCCCCAGACTCAGGAGTCCAGTGAAGCCCCAGATGAGATCAATGCCCAGAGCCGCGATCGCCAGCGCCAAAAATCGACCTAGCTGGTTGACCCGCACTGCCTGTCCCGCCAAGCCCAAAATCGCTGGAATAATGAACAGCAACAGCCCTGCAACCACGGCGACGATCGCTGCCTCAGTCAAGAGGGCTTTGCGTCGCTGGCGAGCGTTACTCCCAACCGGAGCCTCCAACGTTGGTTCCACAGTTTCAGTCGTCATATCAACTCCCTAAGCATCCACCGTACGCCCTTTCTGCGGGAACAAGCCAGCAGGCTTGAACTGGAGGAAGAGAATAATCAATGCAAACACCATTACTTTTGCCATACTGGCCGTGGCAAAAAACTCGAAGAAACTGGTTAAGAAGGGGCTAAAGGAAACCAACGGGGCCAGCGCATTCGACCCGATGATGTAGCTGATTGTGCCGATCGCACCCGCCGCTACGATACTGCCGACAAGCTTACCCACACCACCCACAACCACGACCATGAACGCATCTACAATGTAGGCTTGCCCGGTGTTAGAACTGACCGATCCCAGCAAGCTCACCGCCACTCCGGCCACTCCGGCCAGACCTGAGCCGATCGCAAACGTCAGCGCATCCACCGTTTTAGTCGGAATGCCCAAGCAAGCGCTCATATTTCGGTTTTGGGTCACTGCTCGAATTCGCAACCCCCAAGCTGTTTTATTCAAGAACCAATACACACCCAGTACACATAGGACGGTCAAGATAATGATAAACAGCCGCGTAGAGGGAAGTTGGTAATTTCCCATAGGGATGCCGCCGCGCATCCATCTAGGAGCAGTAACATCCACTCCTTGCGCCCCAAACCAGGGCTTCGTCACTGCCAGCTTGAACACTTGCCCCAGGATCGAAGAAAACACGATCGCAATCACAGTTGAAAGCAAAAAGGCACCTGTCAGCGCCCAGTTGCGAATGCGATAGAAATTGGAACGCTTCGACAATACCCACCACGCCCCAAAGAACAATCCGCAAAATACCAGTAGACCGGCCACAAGTTGCCAACTCACACTGCGTACAAACTGTTGCAGAATCAGACTAACGCCCCAAGTAGCCAGCAAGGTTTCCAGTGGTCTGCCGTACAAATAGCGCACCACGCTGCGTTCCAGCAAAATTCCCAGTAGTGCCGTCACAAGAAAAGCCGCAATCAGCGCGAAAAAGATGTACGCCTCTGAGAGGGGGGTTTGCTTAAACACATTCTGCACGACAAAGGTTGTGTAGGCACCGATCATCATGAACTCGCCGTGAGCCAAGTTGATGACACCCATCAAACCAAACACGATCGCCAGTCCTAATGCTGCTAACAACAGCACGGAACCGACACTCAGGCCACCAAAGATTGCTTCCAATAGTTGAGACAATGGATTCTCCTTATCAAAGGAATGGGGAGTAGAGAATGGGCGAACGTGAGGGTAGGTAGGTGAGTAGGTGAGTAGACGGGAAATCAGCAAAACCTATTTTCTACTCCCTACTCCCGATTCCTTTACCTCTAAGCTGACTTGAACTTGCCGCCCTTGGCTGGGTCAGACCAATCGCAAGCGAAGCCTTTGGTATCGGTTACAAACTGATTCCAGGGAACAGGCTTCACAGCGGTTTTGGTATCGAACACGATCTGGAACAGGCCATCATCACGGACTTCTCCAATCCGCACGACTTTCGCCAGGTGATGGTTGGGTTCCAGGGTGTAACCGCCACCAGGTGCCTCCAACGTTTGACCGTAGGCCGCAGCGCGGACTTTTTCCAAATCATCAGCGGTGCCAGCCTTCTCCACAGCCTGCTTCCACAGATAAACCATGACGTAAGCGGCTTCCATCGGGTCGTTCACCACACGATCGTCACCGTACTTCTTCTTAAATGCTTCGACAAACTTGGTGCTGGCAGGCGAATCAACGGTTTGGAAGTAGTTCCAGGCGGCATAGTGCCCCTTCAGATATTCCACCCCGATCGCCTTCACCTCCTCTTCGGCAATTGAAACGGACATGGAGGGATACTTGTCTGGCCCCATCCCGGCCCCTTGCAATTGCTTAAAGAATGCTACGTTACTGTCACCATTCAAACTGTTATAAATCACACCGCCATCGGGTAGAGCGGCCTTAATCTTGGAAATGATGGGAGTCACCTCTGTCCCACCCAGAGGAATGTAGTCTTCACCCACGGTTTTGCCACCTTTCGCGGCTAGCTGGGCTTTGATGATGGTATTTGCAGTTCGGGGGAAGACGTAATCAGACCCCACCAGGAAGAACTCTTTGCCCTTGTTCTCCAGCAACCAGTCTACGGAGGGTTCAATCTGTTGGTTGGGAGCAGCACCCGTGTAGAAGATATTTTTGGAGCATTCTTGCCCTTCATACTGAACCGGATACCACAACATGTGGTCTTTCGATTCAAAGGTCGGCAGCACGGCTTTCCGACTGGCCGATGTCCAGCATCCAAATACTGTCGCCACTTGATCCTGATCGATCAGCTTTTTGGCTTTTTCGTTAAAGGTCGGCCAGTCAGAGGCACCATCTTCAACGATCGCCTCAATCCGCTTGCCCAGCACACCACCAGCGTTGTTAATTTCTTCGATCGCGAGTTGTTCCGCGTCTACTACACTTTTCTCGCTAATCGCCATCGTGCCACTGAGCGAGTGAAGAATGCCAACTTTAATCGTGTCACCAGAAGCGGCACCTGTTGTGGTACCCGGTGAAGGCGATGACCCGCTATCCGGCGTACCACCAGCACACGCTTTCAACAAAACACTGCCAGCAACAGTAGAACCAAGAATGATAAATTCACGACGACCAAACTCTGCCATGGAGCTATTACCCCTTCGTAACGAGACCGAGCACACCACTCGGCGATAACTCTGAGATACTAGAGTTACCCCCAAGGGAAAAATGTAGCTCTCTATACAAAACACCATCCCAAAGGAACAAGTTTTGTAGATTTAGTCGGCGGTGGGTAGAAAATTTGAGTTACTAGTTAAGTGAGGCACGATCGCCCGTGTTTCAGGCGATTTCTATCACCCAGGCAGAGCGGAATGAAGAGCGGAAGTTAAGTTGTTATGACAAGATTTGCTTGTTGTTGAATGAAGGCAGTAATTTCTGATAACCCCTGTAATTCTTTGAGATTTGTAAACACAAAGGGTTTATCACCCCGCATTTTTTGGGCATCGCGCTCCATCACAGTCAGGTCTGCTCCTACGTAAGGAGCCAAATCAATTTTGTTAATTACTAGTAGATCCGATTTGGTAATTCCTGGCCCCCCTTTGCGGGGAATTTTATCGCCACCGGCTACGTCAATGACGTAAAGGGTTAAATCCACCAGTTCTGGGCTAAAGGTGGCAGCCAAATTATCTCCACCACTTTCGACGAACACGAGATCCAAATGCATAAATCGGCGTTCTAATTCTTCTACAGCTGCTAAATTCATGGAAGCATCTTCGCGAATGGCGGTGTGCGGACAGCCACCCGTTTCGACACCTAAAATGCGATCGCGCTCTAGGGCCTGACTGCGCACCAAAAACTGCGCATCTTCCTGGGTGTAAATATCGTTTGTCACAACAGCCAAATTGTAGCGATCGCGCATCGCTTTACATAATGCATCCACCAACGCTGTTTTCCCTGACCCCACCGGCCCTGCGACCCCAACTCGAAATGCACTCATAGCTGAATTTTGCAACTTACTATTGAAGGCTCAAAAGTGTAACCGAAAAAATGGAGTCAGGGGCAAATTTTCAGCTTGTTTTGGTTTTCGTGAGCATCCAAGCTGAATGAAACGATTCCTAACGTTGTCTATAGAAGCTGATCGAATCCTTACATCATTTTTTTGCGAATGTTGACTTAATTCAGAGTAGTGAACCATAGCAATAGATACCAAGTTTCCCGACCCTGAGCATTCATGAACGATATTGACTGGGTGGTTATTGAAACCACAGACGGCACCTTCAACCCTGGCCAATTGCACCACAAAGAGACAGTTTTTACCCTCAGTAATGGTTATTTAGGCACGCGCGGCACCTTTGAAGAGGGGTATCCCGGCAGTTGTTCCGCCACCTTAATCAACGGCGTCTACGATGCCGCCCCAGTTGTGATGACGGAACTGGCCAACTGCCCCGATTGGACGGCACTGACAATTCAACTCCGATCGCACTCCACTCCATCCGCTACGTGGGAGCGCTTTCGGCTCGATCAAGGGGAAATTTTAGATTACAAACGCTGGTTACAGATTCAGCATGGCGTGTTGCATCGACTGGTGCGTTGGCGCAGTCCCTCTGGTCATACGTTGGAATTCGAATTTGAGCGGTTTGTCAGTCTGGATGATCCCCACATTGCCGCCCTGGCCTGTATAGTGCGATCGCTGGATTTTGCTGGCGATGTCGAGATTCACGGCAGCTTGAATGGCTACCCTGACAATGAAGGCTTGATGCATTGGGAACAAGTGGATCAGGCTGGCAGCAACCAACAAACCTGGCTCCATGTCCGCAGTCGCAAATCCAAAATTGACCTGGCGATCGCCGCTTACCTGCATGTGACGGGTGACGTGAATGCGCACTCGCAGGCGATCGTTTTTCATGGACACACCGCCGTAGTGGCCGCCTTTGAGGTACAGCCAGAACAGGTCGTCCGGGTTGAAAAAATCGTGACTCTGTTTACGTCGCTGGATACCGTCACCCCGGTGCAAACAACGACCAACACGCTCAACCACCTGCCCAACTACGCGGCCCTGTTGACGGCTCACAAAACGGCCTGGGCTCAGATCTGGCAACAAAGCGATGTAGTGATTGAAGGTGATAGCACGGCGCAGTTGGCTATTCGCTACAACCTATTCCAACTGTTGGCCGCGGCCCCGCGGCACAGCGATCGAGTTAGCATTCCCGCCAAAGCCCTGTCTGGGTTTGCCTATCGCGGGCATGTCTTCTGGGATACGGAAATTTTCATGCTGCCGTTCCTGATTTACACCCAACCCGATCTGGCCCAAAATCTCCTCACCTATCGTTACCAAACTCTGCCTGGTGCCCGTCGCAAGGCGGCGGATTTAGGGTACGAAGGGGCGATGTACGTTTGGGAAAGCGCGAACACAGGCGATGAAGTTACGCCTAACTGGGTCCCTCATGCCTACGACCCCAAAGCCCTGGTGCGGATCTGGTGTGGGGATCTGGAGCTACACATCAACACCGATGTAGCCTATGCCACCTGGCAATATTGGCAGGCCACCGGGGATGATGCGTGGATGTGCCGTTGTGGAGCCGAAATGATTCTGGACACTGCCGTGTTTTGGGGGAGTCGGGTGGAATGGCACGAGGCCGCTGAGCGCTATGAAATTCGAGATGTGATTGGGCCGGATGAATACCACGAGCGGGTAGACAACAACGCCTTTACCAATCGCATGGTGCAGTGGCATTTGCAAACCGCGTTGAAAGTGTGGGATTGGTTGGAATTACACCACCCGGAAACCGCGATCGCCTTGCAAACTGCCCTCGACCTGACCGCTGACCGCTTGCAGCACTGGGAACAGGTGATTGACCAACTCTGGATTCCGCAAGATGCAACTACTGGCCTGATTGAACAGTTTGAAGGCTTTTTTGGGCTGGATGATGTGGATTTGGCCGCCTACGAACCCCGCCTGAAATCGATGCAGGTCATTTTGGGGATTGAAGGTGCAAATCAGTGCCAGGTTTTAAAGCAGGCGGATGTCTTGATGTTGCTGTATCTGCTGCGGCGGGGAGCCTTTGCCGATGCGGAATTGCTGCATGCGCCGGAACAGGTTCTCGCTGAGTTGATGCACGATCGCCAGACTTTGCAAACCAACTGGAACTACTACAATCCCCGAACGGATCATACCTATGGCTCGTCGTTAAGTCCGGCGGTGCATGCTGTCCTGGCCTGCGAACTGGGTGATCCCGACCAGGCGTATGACCACTTCATGCGATCGGCCCTGGTGGATCTGGCGGATGTACGGGGCAATGCGGCGGAGGGCATTCATGCAGCCTCAGCAGGCGGAGTGTGGCAGGCGCTCGTGTTTGGGTTTGCTGGAATTCAGCTCACCCCGTCTGGCCCAGTGGCTGCCCCCACCTTACCCACGGGCTGGACTCGCTTGAAATTCCGGCTGCTCTGGCAGGGCCAACCCTTCGAGTTTGATTTGCGCTCGCCGCGGCCCGCCGTCACCCCAACCGCTCACCCACTGCCGTCGATTCAAGCCGTCATTTTTGATTTGGATGGCGTGATCACAGACACCTCAGAATGTCATTATCAGGCTTGGCAACGGCTGGCAGATGAAGCCGGACTGGCCTTCGATCGCCAGTTGAACGAATCCTTGCGGGGTATTTCGCGGCGTGCATCGCTACAGCGCTTACTCAATGGCAAAGTGGTGAGTGACGAGCAATTCCAAGCCATGCTGGATCGCAAGAATCGTTACTACCTGGAACTGATTCGGACAATTACCCCCGCGCATCTATTGCCAGGGGTGGCCGAGTTGTTACAGGAGCTACGGGCCGCAGGCATCAAAATTGCCCTTGGCTCAGCCAGCAAAAACGCCCCCGAAGTTCTGCAGCGGTTAGGCATTGTCCCCTACATGGATGCGATCGCCGATGGCAATAGTGTGGCTCAATCCAAACCAGCTCCCGATGTTTTTCTTCATGCCGCCCAGCAACTTGGCATTTCCCCGGAACACTGTGTTGTGATTGAAGATGCGGCCTCCGGCATTGAAGCAGCCATGCGAGCAGGGATGTGGGCGATCGGCCTAGGCGAACTGAGCCGCGTCAAAGATGCCCATCTTACCTTCCCCAGCCTGGCGGGTGTATCCTGGGTGCAAGTGCTAGAACGCCTGCAGCGGGCAGTATCTGCTCCGACCACACCGTTGACTGTGCAATACCTGACCCAACTGCAATCCGCCATTCGAGCTAGAGTTCAAATATAAGTTCTGTCACATCCTGGCTCCACCCTTGAAACTCGTTGCCTATCTCTACACCGATCCGCTCCTAGAGCAAACGGCTGATTTTGCTGATACAGGACTGGAAATCGCTCAGGTGTACCATGATTTGGCCGTTAACGCTGAGACAGTCACCAAGCGCAAAGGAAGGGGAAAAAGGGTTTTAGGGGAGCCGCGATCGCAGTGGCGGCAATTGGTTGACCATTGTCGAACAGACCCGCCTGATTTTGTGATTGTGCGGCAATTGGCAGATTTGGGGGAATCGGTGCAGGCCGTGAGCGATCGACTGACAGAGCTAGAAACTTTGAGGATTCCAGTCATTGTGCTGGCCGAGTTACCCCCTGATTGGGAAACCTTAGCGCCGTTACAGTTGGGCGATACTCCCGCTACAGCCATGCAACGCCTGCAACACCTGGAGCAGCAACAACGGAGCCGTCGGATTCGGCAAGGGCATGCTCGCAACCGCGTCCAAGCTCTGCCCCCACCCGGAAAAGCACCCTACGGCTATCACCGGGGCAAAACAGGCTATGTCATCGATCGCACCACGGCTCCTGTCGTTAAAGATTTTTTTGAGCAGTTTCTCCTGTATGGCTCAGTGCGGGGTGCGGTGCGATATCTGGCAAAGCGCTACAACAAAAAGATTGCCGTCTCCACAGGCCAACGCTGGCTCACAAATCCGGTCTACCGGGGCGACTTGGCCTATCAAGATGGCAATCGGGTGCGAGATGCGCATCCGGCTATCATTTCGCGAGACGAAGCGGCTCAGGTTGATCGACTCTTGCGGCGAAATCAACGGTTACCTGCCCGGTCTGCCAGTGCGCCTCGATCGTTGGCAGGGTTGGTCGTTTGTGGTGAGTGTCGATCGCCGCTGACTGTTGCCCGTGTCACAACTCATAACCGCAAGCAGGAATACCTGTATTTGCGACCGCGTGCCTGCCCACGCACGCCAAAATGCTCCGGTTTATCCTATGAGGCCGTTCTTCAGGCCACGATTCAGCAAATCTGTGCAGCGTTACCCAAAGCGATGTCTAGTGCAGCCTTGCCCGATCTAGCCTTGATGAAGCAAGGAATCACGGGAGCGATCGCGGCCAAACAATCTCTGCTGGAACAACTGCCAACCCTTATGGAGAGTGGCGTGCTTGATCAAGGGACGGCTGATCTGCGGGCCTATAAACTACGCACAGAAATCGTTGAACTCCAAACCAACCTGGCTAAACTCCCACCTGTAGACCTCCAGGCAACTGCACAGACCCTTTCAATTCCCCAATTTTGGCTAGATCTAACGGAAACCGAACGACGCGCCTATTTGCGTGAATTTATTCGGGAAATTCGGCTGCTTTGGCGGGAAAATGATTGGCAGGTTGAACTTGTGTTCTCCTTTATCGGCTGAAGTATTGACGAAAATCTTGAAACATTGGTATGTTCGGGTCTTTAGACTTATGAATTAAGCAGGGGAGTCTTGAGTTGTATATCGTTTGGCCGAACAGCTTAGGATAAAACATTGTCTGAAAAGCCAGGTCTGGGTAGGCTGGCTGGTTTGTCTCTGCCTCATTGCACAGGGCGACGGCTATCGGTTGAAAGGATTGAGAATATTATGTTCTCTACGAAAGTTCCTGATATTCTCTCTTTGCAGTTCTCAAGTTGCGTGGCAAGAATAGTATCTTCTCAGTGTTACCAGTTTGCGGTTTCACTCCACCAGTTATGCATGTGTCTATATGGCGAGAATTTTAATTGTTGAAGATGAATCCGTTGCAGCCCAAAGCATTCGTACATTTCTAGAAACCTCGGCTCACCTGATTCTAGACATTGTTGACACGGGTGCTGAAGCAATTCGACGGGCGATCGAACTGAGTCCCGATTTAATTTTGATGGATATTTATCTTAAAGACGAAATTGATGGCATTGCTGCTGCCGATCGCATTTATCAACAACTGAAAATCCCAATCATCTATCTCAGTGCAAATACGGAAGACGCAATCCTCCAACGTGCTGTAGCAACGAAACCATTCGGTTATTTAGTCAAGCCTTTTAATCAAGTTGAACTCAGCACTGCAATCAATATCGCAGTGCAGCGTGACCAGTTAGAAAAACAATTAGAACAAACTGAGCAATGGCTTGCAACGACCCTAAATAGTATTGGTGATGGCACGATCGCAACGGATCAAAACGGTGATATTACTTTCATTAACCCAGTTGCAGAAGCGATTACCGGTTGGCGGCAAGCAGAGGCGATCGGGGTATCAACGAATCTGGTCTTAAACTTAGTTGACGCGGATACTCAAGAAGCTATTCCTAACCCGCTGATGCAAGCAATTCAAGAGGGGACACGGGTGACCTTACCGCAATCGTGTATTTTGCGCACCAAGCAAGGCACAGAACGAGCCATTAGTGACTCAGCCGCGCCCATCCGCAACCATGACGGTGAAATTTTGGGTGGGGTATTAGTTTTTCAAGATATTACTGCACGCAAGCAGGCTGAGGGTTTGTTACATCAGAGAGAGCAGGAATTTCGAGCGCTTGTAGAAAACTCGCCGGATATTGTTGCTCGCTTCGATCGCAGTTTGCGCCATGTTTACGTCAATTCATCGATCGAGCGCGTCACCGGCATTCCGATTCCAGCCTTTATTGGGAGAACGAACCGTGAGATTGGGATGCCAAAACCACTGGTGGAATTTTGGGAGAATCAACTAAACCAGGTTTTCATCACAGCGCAGGAACAGCAAATTGAATTTGAAGCTCTCACCCTGAAGGGAGTGCGATTTTTCCAGGCGCGAATTGTGCCTGAGTTGAACCCCAATGGGGAGGTCATAACCGTTCTGAGCGTGGCGCGTGATATCACCGATCGTCGCCAAATCGAAGAAACCTTACGTCTTCAGGCTGAACGCGAACGGTTGTTGGGAGTCATCAGTCAACGCATTCGCGAAACCCTGGAACTGGAAGACATCTTAAATACAGCAGCCAGTGAAGTACGCTATTTGCTCCAGGCCGATCGGGTGGTGATTTATCGCTTTGAGGCCGACTGGCGTGGCTTTGTAATTGTAGAGTCGATCGCCCCAGGTTGGGTTTCCCTGGTCGGTCAGGAAATTTATGATCCTTGTCTGGCCACCGAGTCCTGCTTACTGCCGTTTACCCAGGGTCGGGTCAGTATTATTTCCAATCTAGCCACATCCGGTTTAGCCAGTTGTTATGTGGAGTTGCTGAGTCAGTATCAAGTGCAGGCAAATCTCGTCGTCCCGATCCTGGAAACAGACCGCTTATGGGGCCTCATTGCCGTCCAACAATGTGCAACCCCGCGCGATTGGCAGGATTGGGAAGTGGATTTTTTAACTCGCCTGTCCACGAAGCTGTCGATCGCCATTCAACAAAGTCAGCTTTATTTGCAAACCCAAACCCTGGCATTGCGGGAGCAATCGCTCAATCGCGTTATCCAAGTGATGCGGAACTCGCTCGACCTGGGCACCATTTTTGACACCGCAGTCGCTGAAATCGGCAGTCTGTTGCAGGTCGATCAGGTATCCATCTTGCAATACTTGCCCAGCCAGGAGATTTGGGTCTACCTGGCGATTTACCACAAAAACCCCAAACAAGCCTCCACATATTTAGGTCTGGAAATTCCGGATGAGGGCAATCCCCACACAGCAGTTTTGAAGCAGGGGGCAATTTTGCAGGTGGATGATGCCACCAGCCTGGAGGATGAATTTAGTCAAATCATGGCTCAAACGTTTCCGGGTGCTTGGTTAAATGTTCCATTACAAGTTGGGAATCAAGTGTGGGGGGCAATCAACCTGGTGCGTCACGAACAACCCTTTGTCTGGCAGGAGTGGCAGGTTGAGTTAACTTGTACGATCGCCGACCAACTCGCGATCGCAATTTACCAATGTGAACTTTACACCGAGGTGCAGCGGCTCAATACCAATCTCGAAGCGCAAGTGCTGGAACGCACCTCTCTGCTGCAACAAGCCCTCAACTTTGAAGCTCTGCTTAAACGCATTACCGATAATGTGCGGGACTCTTTGGATGAGAATCAAATTCTCGAAACAGCAGTCGCAGCACTGGGGCAGGGGTTAGGGGTTGAATATTGTGGTGCGGCGATTTACAACGTTGATCTGACGACTGCCACCATCACCCACGAATTTGCGCGCTTGCCTTCCTTGATTGCAGAGAACCAGGAGTTCCACATTGCCAATGAGCCAACCTACGAAGTTTACGCCCAACTGTTGCAAGCTCAGCATTGCCAGTTTTGCCTGATTACGGCCAACCCCTTCCACCCGATCGAAGAAAATCATGCCATCCTGGCTTGCCCGATTCTGGATGATCAGGGGGTACTGGGTGATCTGTGGCTATTCCGCTCTGTGAGTGAAACTTTTAGCGAGACTGAAATTCGGCTGGTGGAGCAAGTTGCAACGCAGTGCGCGATCGCCCTCCGGCAGTCGCGGTTTTATCAAGCCGCACAAGCTCAGGTTGTAGAACTGGAGCGACTGAATCGCCTTAAAGATGATTTTCTGAGTACCATTTCCCATGAACTGCGAACACCAATGGCCAGCATTAAGATGGCCGTGCAACTTCTGGAACTGGTGCTGCGTCCGCTCAATGTGCTGGATGAATCGACTCCTGCCTATCGCTACTTTCAAATTCTGGAACGGGAGTGCGATCGCGAAATTGCCCTGATCGACAACCTCCTAAAACTCTCGCGGTTAGATGCCGAGTCGGAACCTTTAACCCTATCCACCATCAACCCCAGCGATTGGATCAGCCATGCCGTTGAAGCTTTCCTCGCCCACATGCATCCGGCAAAACACGCTTTCGTCTTGGAACTGCCAGCAGACCTACCGCCCCTCATGACTGATCTATCATGTTTGGAACAAATTTTGGGTGAACTGCTGACTAATGCCTACAAATATTCGCCTAACGACAGCACCATCACCGTTTTTGCCCAATCTAATTCCGCAGCTCTGCAAATCGGCGTTACTAACACAGGCATCGAAATTGCAGCGGCGGAAATCCCCAGAATTTTTGATAAGTTTTACCGCATTCCCAACCCCGACCCCTGGCGTTATGAAGGTACGGGGATTGGGTTAGCCCTCGTCAAGAAACTCGTGACCCATCTAGGAGCAACGATCGCTGTTGAAAGCAGTGCTGGTCAAACCACCTTTATGGTCACGTTTCCCCTCACCCGGAATGGGCAATAGGGTAAAAAAACTGTCAGACCGGCCTGAGGACAGAATGAAAACCAGAACTGGATTAAGGAGATCATAAAATGCTTGTCATTGGCTTAATCAGTGGAACATCCGTTGACGGCATTGATGCGGCTCTCGTTGAGATTTCTGGTTCAACGATCGACCTCACTGTGCAGTTGGTAAACAGCCACACCGTCCCCTATCCAGAGGCCCTCCGGCCACAAATCTTGGCAGTTTGTGGCGGCACTCCTATCTCTATGGCGGATTTGGCCACACTGGATGATGCCATCGCCACCCAATTTGCCCAAGCCGCGATCGCTATTCAGCAAAATCATCCCACCGCTGCGTTAATCGGCTCTCACGGGCAAACCGTCTTCCATCGCCCGCTCCCCCAAGACCCCCATTCTCCCCACGC
>Ga0224722_1000075_pt1 | contig 55351 bp, 54 predicted proteins | sample Balambano_FR1_Me_FD_161646 | JGI IMG/M metagenome (GOLD analysis project Ga0224722, IMG submission 161646) | Freshwater sediment microbial communities from Lake Towuti, South Sulawesi, Indonesia - Balambano_FR1_MetaG | ecosystem: Environmental > Aquatic > Freshwater > Lake > Sediment | place...
CACGCCTGTTTGCGGCGTGCTGAATGCTCTGGAGTAAGCATGGATAAAGAGAGCTTGGTTTCTTTGTACAAGCAGATGACCCTCATCCGCGTGTTTGAGGATCGTGCTGCCGAGATGTATGCCAAGGCGAAGATCGCCGGCTTCCTGCACTTGTATAACGGGCAGGAGGCAGTGGCAGTGGGTAGCATATCGGCGTTGAACGCCGATGACGAGATCGTAGTCAATTACCGTGACCACGGCTGGGCGTTGGCGCGAGGCGCATCGCCCGGCGCAGTGATGGCCGAGTTGTTCGGGCGTGAAGGCGGCACCACCGGCGGCCGCGGCGGCTCGATGCACCTGGTGGATGTAGACAACCACTTCTGGGGCGGTTATGCCATCGTCGGCGGCCACTTGCCATTGGCGGCTGGGCTGGCCTACGCTGCGCAATACCTCAAGACCGGGCGCGTGACCCTGTGCTCGATGGGTGATGGTTCGACCAACATCGGCACCTTCCACGCCACCCTGAACTGGGCCAAGTTGTGGAACCTGCCGATCATCTTCATGGTCGAGAACAACAACTACGCCATGGGCACGCCTTACGATGATCACAGCCCCGTGCCAATGATTCAAAAAGCCGCGGGCTACGACATGTATGCCGAGGACGTGGATGGCATGGACGTGATGGCCGTGCGCGAGGCGGTCTGTCGCGTGGCCGAGCGGGCGCGCAAGGGCGAAGGCCCATCGTTCCTCAACGTAGTCACGTTCCGTTACCGCGGTCACTCGATGGCTGATAACGATCAGGGCCGCAGCAAAGCGGAGATCGCTGAATGGCGCGAACGCGATCCGATCACCTACTTCGCCAGCGATGTGCTGCTGAAGAAGAACCATGTCACCCCAGCCGAGCTGGACGGCATTCAAAAGTGGGCCGATCAGGTGGTGGATGAGGCGGTCGAGTTTGCGGAGCGCAGCCCTGAGCCGGCGCTGGAAACGCTGTATCACGACATTTACGCCCAACCGGTGAGCAACATGCAGATTGGCGGCACGCTCACCCGGCCAGCACAGATCAGCGGCCTCGTTGGGCGCAACGGAAAGCACTGAGACTTTAAGGGTCGAAACATGGCAGAGATTACTTACAGAGAAGCGCTAAAGCGCGCTACGCGCGAAGAGATGCAGCGCGACCCCACAGTCGTATTGTGGGGCGAAGACATCGTCAACTACAACGGCACGGGCGGCGCGTATGCCGTCACTGCCGGTCTATCGAAGGAGTTCCCTGGGCGCGTGCGCGACACGCCCATCGCCGAGGAAGCGATCATCGGCGTCGGCGTTGGTGCGGCCATGGGTGGCTTGCGCCCCATCTGCGAGATCATGACGGTGAACTTCACGCTGGTGGCGTGGGATCAAATTGTCAATCATGCAGCTAAGCAGAGCCACATGTTCAACGGCAACATCAAGGTACCGATGGTCATCCGCACGCCAAACGGACACGGCCGCACTGCGTCCACGCATTCGCAGAACTTCGACGCGTGGTTCGCGCACATCCCTGGTCTGAAGGTTGTCGCCCCTGCGACGCCGTATGACGCCAAAGGGTTGCTCAAAACATCCATTCGCGATGACGATCCGGTGGTCTTCCTTGAACACCTGCAGCTCTATAGCACCAAGGGCGAAGTGCCCGATGAGGAATATCTCATCCCCATCGGCGAGGCCGACTACAAGCGCCGCGGCAAAGATGTGACGCTGGTGACATGGGGCCGCATGGTGGTCGAAAGCGTGAAGGCGGCGAAGACCCTGGCCGACGAGGGCGTTGACGTGGAAATTGTGGACCTGCGCACACTGCGGCCAATGGATCTGTCGCTGGCGTTCGAGTCCATCAAAAAGACCAACAAAGCCGTCGTCGTCGAAGAGGGTTGGCGCTCGGTCGGATTGGGTGCAGAGATCGCGGCCTCGTTGCAAGAACAGGCCTTCAACGACCTCGACGCGCCAATCGCGCGTGTGGCGGGTCTGGAAGTGCCGATGCCGTATGCCAAGAACCTCGAACGAGCCACGCTGCCGTTTGCCGAAGATGTGGCCACGGCCGTCCGGGCGATGATGCAGAAACAGTACTAACATGGCTACAGATATCACCATGCCCCAGATGGGCTTCGACATGACCGAAGGCACGATTGCCTCGTGGTTGAAGAAGGAAGGCGAGGCCGTCAACAAAGGCGAAGCCATTGCCGAGGTCGAGACTGACAAGACCACCATCCAGATCGAGGCCTTTGGCAGTGGCGTGCTGAAAAAGATCATCGCGCCGGCCGGGGCAAAAGTGCCGGTTGGCGAGACCATCGGCATCATCGCTGCGGCTGATGAAGTGGTGGATGCACCTGCGTCGAAGGCCGCGCCTGCCGCACCGGCTGCATCAGCGCCGGTCGAGCAGCCGGTTACGCAGCCTGTTGGCGGCCCAGTGCTGAAGTCGGCACTGGAGACGAGCAACGGCGCTGCGGTCGTGGTCAACGATGGCCGCATCATCGCCACGCCGGTGGCCAAGCGAATCGCCGAGGAGCGCGGCATTGACTTGCGGCTGGTGAAGGGAACCGGGCCGGAAGGCCGCATTACCAAGGCCGACGTGGAAGGCTTTGTCATGCCAGCCCAAACGGCGGCGCAGCCGGTGAGTGAGCCGGTGGCCATCCCCAAGCCCGTGGGTGGGCCGGTGTTGCGCGATGTCGCGCCATCCGCGCCCACTTTGCCAGCGCCGCAACCCGCTGCACCTGCTGCCCCTGGGGCTGGGCGCAAACCGCTCACGCGCATGCGGCAGACCATCGCGCAGCGCATGGCACAGGCCAAGTCCACCGTGCCGCACTACTACGTCTCGATGCAGGTGGAGATGGACGCGGCGTTGGCGTTGCGCGTGCAGATCAACGAGTCGCTCAAGGCCGACGGCGTCAAGGTGTCGGTGAACGACATGGTGGTTCGCGCTACCGCACTGGCCATCCGGCGTTTCCCAAATTTCAACGCCACATTTGCAGGTGATGCGATTGACGTGCGCGAGGCGGTGCACATTGGCATCGCTGTGGCGATGGATGGCGGGCTTGTCACCATCACCGTGCGCGACGCAGATAAGAAGACGCTGAAGCAAATTGGCGCGGAGGTGCCGGCCATCGCCGCGCGCGTGCGCGAGGGCAAAGGTCAACCAGGTGACATGGGTGGCCAGACGTTCACCACCAGCAACCTCGGCATGTATGGGGTCGAGGAAGTGATCCCCATCGTCAATATGCCCGACTCGGCCATCCTGGGCATCGGCGCGGCTGCACCGCAAGCCGTGGTGCGCGATGGCCAGGTCGTCGTGCGCACGATGATGACGCTGACGCTGGCCGGCGATCATCGCGTGACCGATGGCGCAGAAGGTGCCCAGTTCCTGGGCGAGATCAAGCGCCTGCTCGAAAACCCGTGGGGTTTGATTCTGTAGCGCTTTGAGCCGCAGTTGATCTGCGGCATGCGATAGACGCTTGTGCGCAATGAAGCGCCGCTTGCCAAACAGCAAGCGGCGCTTTTCGCGCCTGCGTCAGCCTGTGCAGCGGGAGTAGGGGAGCGGTAGAGAATTCGTAGCGTTGCTCCATACAATGGCATTGCCGCGCAGCATGAACTAAGGAACGCCGGGCGCACGCTCAGGAGACAATGGACACCAAGCTAGAGCTGGTCAAAGATGTGATGCACAAGGGCGTGGTGACGTGCCCTGAGAGTTTGAGTTTGCCCGAGGCGGCGCGCATGATGACCGAGATGGACGTTCGGGCGCTGATAGTAACAGACGATCAGTGCGGCCTGTGCGGCATCCTGGCACAGAGTGACCTGGTGAACGCGGCGCTTCATGACGCCGATTCAGACCGATGGCGCAGGATGTCGGTGGCCGATATCATGACCCGCAGCGTTCTCACTGTCACGCCAGATTCGCAAATCAGCGAAGCCGCCAAGACCATGGTGCAGAATCACATCCACCGCATCGTGGTGGTGGATAGAGAGGACCCCTGCACGCCGGTAGGCGTGCTTTCGATGGGCGATCTGGTGCGCAACATGATGCGCGATTGATCCCGGCCAAGACCAAAGCCCCATTAGCCACGCCTGCTTTTCACACTCACAAGCCACATCATGTCTGAATACGTCATCACTGGGCGCGCGCGCTTGCGCTTACAAGGCGAAGTCGTCGCGTCGGGCAACAAGAACGCTGCGTTGCCGCTGCTGGCCAGTTGTCTGCTGACGGATGCGCCGGTGTTATTGCACAACGTGCCGCGCATCCGCGACGTGCACACCATGCTCAAGCTGTTGCAGTCCATGGGCGTGGATGTCGAGTGGCCCGGCCCCAACTCCGTGCGGCTGAGCGCGGCCAGGATCAACCCCAGCCAACTGGACCCGCAACTGTGCCGCGATATTCGCGCCAGCATTCTGCTGGCCGGCCCGATGTTGGGCCGGGTGGGGGAGATTCGGCTGCCGCCGCCGGGCGGCGACGTGATCGGCCGCCGCCGGCTCGACACTCACTTTCTGGCCTTCAGCGCCATGGGCGCGCACGTGAACGTGAACGGCGACTTTCACCTCAACGCCGATGGCCTGCAAGGTGCGGACGTGTTGATGGATGAGGCAAGCGTGACGGCGACGGAGAACGCCATCATGGCGGCGGCGCTGGCCACGGGCACGACCGTGTTACGCAACGCTGCCAGCGAGCCGCATGTGCAGGACTTGTGCGCATGCCTGCAACACATGGGCGTGCGCATCGAAGGCGCAGGCTCAAACACATTGGTCATTCAAGGGCGCGAGCGGCTGGGCGGGGCTGAGTTCTCCATCGGCGCGGACAACATCGAGGTGACGAGCTTCATCGTCATCGGCGCAGTGTTGGGCGGCGACGCCGGCCTGTGGATTCGCAACGCCAGCCCGGAGCATCTGAGCATGACGCAACTCATGTTGCGCCGCATCGGCATCCGCTTCGATATCCGAGGCGCGGATGTGTTTGTGCCCGGCAATCAGCGCCTGGTGGTTGAGCCGGAGTTCGATGGCTACATGCCCAAGATAGACGACATGCCGTGGCCGGCCTTCCCGGCCGACGCGATGAGCCCGGCCATCGTCGCGGCCACGCAAGCGGAAGGCAGTGTGCTCTTCCACGAGAAGATGTTCGAGAGTCGCTTGTTCTGGGTGGACCGGCTGATCGGCATGGGCGCGCGGGTGATCCTGTGCGATCCGCACCGCTGCGTGGTGCAAGGGCCGAGCCGATTGCGCGGCGAGCGCGTGCAAAGTCCCGACATCCGCGCTGGCGTGGCGCTGGTCATTGCCGCGCTGTGCGCCGAAGGCACGAGCGTGATCCAGAACATCGAGCAGATTGACCGCGGTTACGAGCGCTTTGAAGAAAAACTACGGACGATTGGAGCGAAGATTGAGCGCAGGTAGTTCGGGCACGACTTGCTAGCGCGGCGCGCGGCCTTGCCCTTGACAACAAGTGGCTAGCCCATAAAATCTCAGGCGTCAACTGAACACTAAAGCCATGAAGCCCACGAAGCGAACTCTTCGCGGGCTTTTGCTTTGACTTCGAGGCCCGCGAAGCCCTCGACCCGCAACATGTGTGGTCGAGGGCTTTGTTCATTTTTCGGAGCTGTGCCAGTTGACCAAGGTCTGATGATCGAGGAGGTGACGCACTGAGGAGAGACTGTTAGCACGACGCGTGCCAGGATGCACCCCGAACGTCGCGAGAAATTCCGTCCCAGCCTGACCATGTGGTCGGCGATTTGCATCAAACCAATCATTAGGAGTTTTCTTGACATGCGCCAAAAACCTCTGTTTAAGTTTGCAGTGCGCCTGACGGCGACATTTGCCTCATTGGGAGTGTTCTTTTTGCTTGCGCCCAAAATCTTTGCTCAGGATCCCGATCCTTTGGCTGTGGCCGAAGAGGTCAAGCTGGCCGTCAACATCATGTGGATGTTGTTGTGCGGCTTCCTCGTGTTCTTCATGCAGGCCGGCTTCGCGCTGGTCGAGGTCGGCTTCACCCGCGCCAAGAACGCGGCGCACACGATGGCGATGAACATGCTCGTGTTCGCCATCGGCGCGTTCGGCTACTGGCTGACCGGCTTTGCCCTGCAATTCGGCGGCGTGAACATGGCTTACCCAGCCGTGACCACGCCCGGTGCCATCGCTGGCGAATGGGCCCACTCGCCCATCACCTTGGGTGACTGGACTGGTCAATTGGCCACATCCATCCGCATCGGCGATCAATTCGGCATTCTCGGCTTCAGCGGGTTCATGCTGGCTGGCGTTGGCTTCAACACCGGCATCCTGGCCTTCTTCATCTTCCAGATGGTGTTCATGGACACCGCAGCCACGATTCCCACCGGCTCTGCTGCCGAGCGGATCAAGTGGGTCGGCTTCTGCCTGATGGGCCTGTGGGTCAGCATGTTCATCTACCCGCTGGTGGCGGGCTGGATTTGGGGCGGAGGCTGGTTGCAAAACATTGGCCGCAGCATGGGCTTCGGCAACGGCGCAGTGGACTTCGCTGGCTCCGGCCCGGTGCACATGATCGGCGGCGTCATTGGTCTGGCGGTTGCGCTTGTCATCGGCCCGCGCATCGGACGCTTCAATAAGGATGGCAGCGCCAACGTCATCCCGGCCCACAACCTGCCCTTCGGCATCCTCGGCACCATCATCCTGTTCTTCGGCTGGTTCGGCTTCAACCCCGGTTCGTCGCTCGGTTTCACCGGCGGCTTTGGTCAATTGGCCGCTGGCGCCGCGGCGAATACGCTGGTGGCAGGCTCGCTGGGTGGTATCACGGCCATGCTCTACATGTGGTTCGTCAGCCCGGTCAAGAAGCCCGACCCGGCCATGAGTGTGAACGGTATGCTGGCCGGCCTGGTGGCCATCACTGCCCCGTGCGCCTTCGTTGACCCGACTGCGGCTGCCATCATCGGTGGCGTCGCCGGCGTGTTGGTGTGCCTGGCCACGGTGTGGCTGGAGAAGGCCAAGATTGACGATCCCGTCGGCGCGGTACCGGTGCACTTCGTCAATGGCATGTGGGGCGTGCTGGCCGTCGGCATTTTTGCCAACGCCAACCCCAATAGTGCCGGCTGGAACGGCATGGAGAGCGCCGTAACCGGTTTGCTCTATGGCGGCGGCATGGGTCAGCTCATCGCGCAGGTCGTGGAGGTCGTGTCCATCGTCGTGTTCGCGGGTGGCTTGTCCTACGTGTTCTTCAAGATCCTGAACGCGCTGAAGCTGTTGCGCGTGTCGCCCGAGGTGGAAGTCAAGGGTCTGGACATCCCGGAGATGGGCGTGCACGGCTACTTCGGCGACGAGTTGTATATGCCGGGCGCCCCCAGCCCGTCGAAGATGCCGCCGAACGTCGTCAACGCGCCGGCTAAGTAGTAATTGGTAATTGGTAACTCGTGATTGGTAACTGGTAATTCAATTACCAGTTACCAATTACGACCTCACCATCCACCAGCACGATCCAGCAGTTGCTGTTTGTTCAGCGTCAACCACGCGTCAATCTTCAGCATCGAGTCCAGCCAGTTCTCGATGTCCACATATGGCGTCAGGTTGGACAAGAAACGACCCACCAGGTGCATGAGCACGTTGGCGTTGCGCATCAGGATCAACGCCGGCAGCGCAGCAATCTCCGCATCCGTCAGCTTGCTCACCCGCGCGTAGCCCCGACCCAACGCATCCATGCGCGCCCACTCGTTGCCCGTGCCAAGCGCATCCCAAGACCAAGCGTCCAACGCGATGGCGAAATCCATGACGCGCGGATTAGTGGTGCAATTCTCGAAATCGAGAATGCCGGTCATGCGCGCGCCCTCCATCAACATGTTGCCAGTGATCAGGTCGCCGTGGATCAGTTGCTGCGGCAGCGCCTTGATCGGCTTGGTCTGCTCGAACAAATACTCCAGAATCGCGTCAATGCGCTTCTTGACCGAGTTGGGCGCGAGCGACCCCAGGCAGTTCATGGCCTCATATGCATCCGGCACGAGCGGATGCACGCGCCCAAGCTCCACGTAGGGTTGCGGCGCTTGCAGCCCGCGCACGTTCACTTCGCGCAGGCCACCCAGCAAGATCGCCATTGCCTCGCCAGCCGACTCTGCCTGCGCCAAGTCGTTCTCCTTTGGGTTATCGCCGGGGATGAACGGCAGCAACACCATCAGCTTGCGCGCGCGGCCATCGCTGCTCATGGCCCACAGCTCATTGCGTTTGGTGGGGATGGGAGCGGGCACCGCGAACGGCAGGCTGCGCGCCTGCAAGTGCGACAGCACAGTCAATTCGTGCTGGATGTATTTCGGGTTGGCGTGATTGCCATATACCCGCAGCACGTAGGGCGACGCGCCGTTGATCGCCACCCGATACAGGCTGTTGTTGTACCCGCCGCGGTCCAGCGGCGTCACTTCAGCGGTTGCGGGTACATCCCAAAAGGACGAGAGGTCGAACATGATCCATGCTGTCATCCTGAGTTCGAGATTGCCGCGGGCAAGACGACGCGGCAGAAACGAGCGTTCGTAGGGCGCGCTCTCCGTAGCGCGCTGTTGTCGGGTCACAAGGATCGCTACGGAGAGCGATCCCTACCAGCCAATGGGCATGTTTCTGAGCAGCGGAGCGAAGGATCTCTGCTTTGGCCATCTTTGCAACTTACTTCCGCAGAGATTCTTCGGCCCTGCGGGCGCTCAGAATGGCATTGTTATTGCCTCGCACAGATGCGGCGCAGCGTCGGCCAACGTCTGCACTTTGTAGTTCAGCCCGGCCTGCGTGGCAAAGCCACCCGTGCTGCCATGCGCGTCCATGAGGAGGATGCGCACCCACTGGCCGTCATTGCACAGCGGGCTCATCTCGCGTAGCACTGCCCGGCCTGCCTCGTCCATTGACTGGCCCATGTGCATGTGCATCACCGCCAGCCGCGCCGCGCCGGTGCGGATGGTCACCTCGCCCCAGCCCATGCAGGCCGCCGCGCCGGCGCGGTTGTCGGCATAGTTGCCTGCGCCGATCACCGGCGAGTCACCCACGCGACCGGGATACTTCCAGGCGATGCCGGACGTGCTGACTGCGCTGCAAATGTGGCCGTCCGCATCGCGCACAATCACGTTCATCGTGTCGCTGCCCTCTTTCCAACTGGTGGCGCGGTGCACCAAGCCGATCAGATCGGGCACACGATTGGTGAGCTGCGTCTTTACATCGGGCAACGAATTAGACGCGCGGAACAGTGTGTCGTACAGCCCCAGCTTGCTCAGGTGATCCAGCCAGCCCTGCCGCGCCTCGGGCGAGAGCATGTCGCGCCGCTCCGCGCCAATTTCATCGGCAAAACGCGCTGCGCCTTCACCCGCCATCAACACGTGCGGCAGCCGCTCCATGACCTGCCGCGCCACGCTGATGGGATGGCGAAACCCGCGCAAGGCGGCCACCGCACCCGCGTGCAGCGTCGCGCCGTCCATGAAGGAGGCATCCAACTCCACCTCGCCCAGAATGTTGGGCCAGCCGCCATAGCCGACCGTGTGTTCGTTAGGGTCGTCCTCCACGTCGCGGGCGATTTGTTCGGCCACATCGGCCGCGCTCGCGCCACGCCGCAGCATGTCTGCGCCGTTCGTGATGATGGCGTCGCGGATTTCGCCGTTGGCGAGGATGATCGGTGATGGTATTGGCTGCATGGTTGGGATTTAACCACAAGGCGCATGCATCAACCGTGCCAGCGATCAGTCGTCCAGCACCGGCGAAGGGCAAATATGACCTTCCGCAATCAACACATCTGAGTACCGTCTGCGTCCCGACTTTCCGTTCACCGCCGGCGCGTGATATTTCCCCATGCGCCGGCTGCTTGTCATGGCAAAACCATCACAACGCGCCAGTGTTCGACACATCCTGCGTGCCTATTGGCGCGCAACGCGCCTGACGTATGAGGCCAACCCGAGCCTGTTCCTTGTCGTGCTCATCGCCACCGTGTTGACTGGGCTGGCCGCGCCGCTTCAGGCATGGATCGCCAAGCTGATGATTGACAGCGTGACGGCTGCGCTGGCCTCCGGCGAGGTGATGCCGTGGCAAAGCAACTACAGCGCAGGCCGACCGATATGCATAGCAGCCGACGGCCTAAGCCGGCTCAAGCGCCGTGAGCAAGCCGGAGCGGTATGCCAGCGTGATGGCCTCCACTCGGCCATCCGCTCCAAGTTTGCCCATGACGTTGCCGACGTGAAATGCGGCCGTGCGCTCGGCGATGCCAAGCTCGGCGGCGATCTCCTTGTTGCGCAGCCCGCCGGCCATGAGTTGCAACACCTGACCCTCGCGTGGCGTGAGCGATGGCGCGGGCAATTGCCGCCCGGCGCGGTGGATTGCGTCACCGTCGCTCTCCACCGCTTCATCTTTAGCAGCCAATGCCGCGCGCACGGCCTCGATTAACCTGCGCACCACCACAAGCTCTTGCGCAACCTCGTCGCCGGCTGATGGCACCCGCGCGCGATCAAGGCGCGCCAACGCATCGGCCAGCGCCTCATCCAGCGATCCGTAGGTGAGCTCTTGCATCGGCTACGGCTCGGGTGGATGGAACTCGCGCGGCGCTGGGTCATCGGGGCCACGCTGCACGAAGCGAACAAACACGTCGGCGGGATGGCCGGCGTGCATCGGCGGCACAGGATGCTCAAACATCATGCCGCCCGGCATCGGGCCGGGGCCGTAGCCGGGGAATGGCCGGGTGAACGACTGCGGGCCGAGCTGCGCTTGCGCTTGCTCGATGGGTTTGGCCGGCTCGGCCGACTCGCCCTCGTCCAGCGTCCGCTTGAAGATGTGAAAGGCGTTGCCGCCGTGCTGCATTTGCACATCCACCAGTTCCCACCCCTGCTCACCCAAGGCGTTCAGGAAGCGCCGGCCAAACGCCGTCATGCGCTCGCCCTCCTGGATCAACGTCTCCTCACCTTCGATGGAGACGCGCCCTCGGAAGTCCACAAAGGCGACCTTGTATTCGAAGCGTTGCTTGCTCATGCGCAGGAATGATATGCGCCGGGTGTGCCACGGCAACTGGCAGAGTTGACAGGCATCCCGGCTGTGCTTTCATCACCCCATGCGCGTGGCTATGCTCAATCTCGCCTATCCGGCAGCCACGACTGGGCGAGACATGCTGAGGCGCATCCCCACGCTGACGAAGGTGTGCGGCGCGCTGGCGCAATTGGGGGTCGAAGTCATCACGCTGCAACGCTTCAGCCGCAATGAGGACATCAGCCTCGACGGTGTGCAATATCACCTGCGGCGCGACGCAAGGGCAGGCGGCGCAGGCAACTCGGCGCGGCCGTTGACATCGGCCCGACCTCTGCTTGCGCTCGCCCGCGCATGGCAGCCCGATATCTTGCACGTGAACGGTTTGATCTTTCCCATGCAGGTGGCCCAGGCGCGCGCCATGTTGGGCCGCAAGGTGCGCATCGTCGTGCAGCATCACGGCGAGTTGCCGACGTCACCCAGGTTGCGCGTGCTACAGCGGCTGTGTTTGCGTTTTGCGGACGCGTTCATCTTTAACGGTGCAGACAATGCAGAGTCGTGGCGGGCAGCAGGCATCATTCGCGCCAACCAGCCAGTGTTCGAGGCGGTCGAAGGGTCGTGCGACTTCGAGATGATGCCGCGTGAAGAGGCACGCCGCGTTGTTGGCGTTGGCGCAAGTGGATCGCCAATGGTGCTGTGGGTGGGCCGGCTGCACCCGCGCAAAGACCCGTTGACGGCGCTTGAAGGCTTCGCCGTTGCCATCGCGTCGTTGCCGGACGCGCAGCTCTATATGATTTTCGGCGAAGACGTGCTTTTGCCGCAGATCAAAGCCCGCCTCGCGCAGCAATCCGAGCTCGCCCCGCGCGTGCATCTCATTGGCAAGGTGGAACACGGGGCGCTGCCGGCTTGGTATAGCGCGGCCGATATATTTTTGACCAGCAGCCCAGCCGAAGGTTCAAACTATGCTCTGATCGAGAGCATGAGTTGCGGCGTGTTACCGGCGTGTAGCGACATTGCGCCACATCGCTACATCGTCAGCGACCACGGCGTGCGCTGGCAAGCAGGAAGCGCCACAGCCTGTGCACAGGCGTTGATCCAGGCAAGGCCTATGGTGACCGCGACTACACGAACGGCCATACGCGCTCATTTTGAGCAACACTTGAGCTTTGCCGCTATTGCCACGCAGCTATCCGCGACCTATAGGCTGATATCGTCAATGATCGAAGTAAACCTGAATTCAGCAGCCACAGCATGAAAATCGCCATGATCCTCCCCGGCGGCGTTGACCGCAGCGGCATGCATCGCGTCATCCCGGCGTTGCTGTGGCTGATTGAGCGATTGGCGCGGCGACATACCGTTCACGTGATTGCACTCGTGCAATACGACGAGCCCTGCACCTATCCATTGCTTGGTGCAACGGTGCACAACGTCGGGCGCACCGGAAGAATAGGCCGCACCGCAAAAGTCCTGCGCCTTCTCCGTGAGCTGGGTCCGTTCGACGTCTTCCACGCGTTCTGGGCCACACCGTGCGGGTTACTGGCATCCGTCGCGGGGAAGATGCTGCATACCCCTTCAGTCGTGAGCCTGTGTGGCGGTGAACATACGGCCTTGCCGGTCATTGGCTACGGCTCACAATTGCACCTGCGCAGCCGCGCGCAAACCTCGCTGGCCCTCAAGCTCGCCTCATGCGTAACCGCGCCCAGCCGACACAGAATGGCCCTGGCTGCGCGCTACGGCGTCGCTGCCGAAGAGGTCGCAATGGGCGTGCCGCCGGACTATTTTGAAGAGATTTATTTGGCACCAGGCCCACCGTGGCAGTTGCTGCACGTGGCCAGCTTGAACCGGGTGAAGGACCAAACGACGCTGCTGCATGCCATGCGGCGCATTGTAGATAGGGAGCCGCGAGCGCACTTGGACATCGTGGGCGAAGACATCTTGAACGGCCAACTGCAACGGCTTGCGGCGACACTTCACCTCAACGATCGCGTCACGTTTCACGGCTTCAAGACGGCGGAGGAAACGCGTGCTTTCTTTCGCCAAGCGCACGCGTTTTTACTGACCTCGCAAAGCGAGGCCGGGCCATTGGTCGTGCTCGAAGCTGCGGCCTATGGCGTGCCGACGGTTGGCACTTGCGTCGGGCATGTGGCTGATCTCGCGCCATCCGCTGCTGTGGCCGTGCCCGTTGGCGATGCCGATGCGCTGGCCGCGGCCACTCTCGACTTGCTCAACGACCCAGTCAAGCGCCGCGCCATCGGCCAGGCTGCGCACGATTGGGCCAAGGCCCACGACGCCGACTGGACGGAGCGACGATTCGAGGCGATTTACGCGTCAGTTAAGCGATGACCATTTCAAACGCAAACACGAACGCAACGGTGGGATTACTCGGCGACACGCCGACGCGCAGCTATGCCCACAAGCTGCATCTGTTCAACGCATTCGCTCAGCCGGAGTTACAAGCCGTCATTGCTGGTCTGGCGTTGCGTCCGGGGCAACGCGCCCTTGATGCCGGGTGTGGCGTCGGTCTTGCGTGCGCGTGGTTTCAAGAAGCCGTCGGCCCAGATGGGCTGGTGGTCGGCGTTGATCTTTCGGGTGATCACACACGCCTGGCGCGGATGGCGCATCGGCACGTTGTGCAGGGCGACATCGCGCGGCTGCCCTTTGCACCGGCATCGTTTGACTTGGTGTGGTGCAGCAACACCCTCAATCATGCACGCGACCCGATTGCTGCCCTGCGTGCGCTGGCGCCGATGTTGCGGCCAAATGGGCGAGTGGTCATCGGCCAGAGCGCGTTCCTGCCGGAGATGTTCTTTGCCTGGGATGCGCGATTGGAAAGCGCAATCACGACCGCATGTCGCCAGTATTACCGCGACAAGTATGGCCTGAATGAACGCGACCTTGCCCCGACGCGCAACGTGGTCGGATTCGTCCGGCAAGCAGGCCTGACACAGATTCAGGCGCAAACAGTCGTCATCGAACGCACCACACCGTTAACTGCCGAAGACGAGGCTTATTTCGTGGAGTGTGTGTTCAACGGCTATTGGGGCCACAAAGTGCGGCCCTACCTGGACGAAGATGATTGGCACGAATTGACGGCGCTGTGCGACCCGGCGTCGCCGGCCTTCTGCCTGCGCAGGGACGACTTTCATCACATCCAGACCTACACGGTTGTGACGGGCGTTGCGTCAGACAACGCCATGTCCAAGCTGTGACAGCAAGGCAACCATGTCCCGCAGGTTGCCGCGCCGCAGCCGATACGCCGGCTGCGCGAGCAGCGTTTCGAGCACCGCCGGCCAGCGTGCATGCCGGGCTGCAAACGGCTGAAGCGTGTTGAGCATTTGCTGCGCACACACTCTATCCATCGGCGCGAGCAGCGGGGTTTCATCAGCGCCATCGGCTTCGATAAAAATCAGGCTACCCAGCGGCGCTTCCACGCGTGGTGCCGTGCGTAACGTCCGGGCGTCTATTTCAAGTTTTGTGCGCCCGCTGCGGCGCTGAATCAGGTTGCCCGTGACGTTCGCCATGTTGACGACGTGTTGCGCATCATCTGTCAGATGGATGAAGTTCGGCGCGCCGCGCAACGCGCATGGGATGTGGGGCAGAACGAACAGACCATCCTCGGCGATCAATTCCCAACCCTGCTGCATGAGCGCCAGGACGAGCGTGGATTTGCCTGCGCCACTTTCGCCGAGCAGCATCAGCGACGCATCGCCCCTGGCCACACAGGCAGCGTGCATGCCGATCGCGCCCAACAGGTGCGCCGCCAGGCGATACGCCGCAAACTCGATCAATTCGTAGCGCACGTGATACGGGAAGCGGGCCAACGCGGGCGAAACGGTGATGAGCGCGCAGCCGGCGCTCAGGTTGACGATGCTCGCATCGGCGCGCGACAACGCAAGCATGCAAGCATGGTTGTCGCCATACGTCAGCGGCGGCGGCGGCGCATCAAAGGCGTGCGACGGCAGGTCGTCATTGGCGATCATGCGTACCGACGCCGAGACGTCGCTTGCCTGCGATGAAGGATCAACTGCGGGCAAGCCAGCAAAAGCCTCCTGCGCTAGTTCCAACAACCAGCATGCGTTGGACTCGAACTTGATCGGCAGGCCGAGCACGTTGAGCACGCTGGTGTGAGGCATGGCAATCCTTTGCAGGAACGGATCGGCAAACGTGCGCATCATAGACATCACAGGTGAATCCCTCCAACGTCGAAACTATTCACAACTAATTTCTGGGCAACCAGCACAATGACGACGACCGGGGCCAGCGCGACGAGCGACATAGCCATCTGCCAGTGCAGCCGCTGAAAGTTTGGCCCGTTCAGAAACGACAACCCCAACGCCAGCGTGTATTTCTCCAGGCTGCGCAGATAAATCAGCGGATTCAGAAAATCATTCCACGCGCCGATGAAGGCAAACACCGCTACGGTGGCCAGCACCGGCTTCGACAGCGGCAGAGCGATGTGCCAATAAGATTGAAGCGGGGTCGCGCCATCCACCTCTGCCGCGTCGAGCAGTTGCGGCGGTAGCCCTAGAAAGCTCTGACGAAACAGGAACACATACACCGCAGGCGCACAAAATGCGGGCAGAACGAACGGCAGGTAGCTGTCGGTCAGGCCCAGGCGACTGAAGAGCAAGAACGAGGGGATGAGCGTCGCCCACGCCGGCACCATCATCGTCGCCAGCAGCAACCCAAACCACAGGCGCTTGCCGCGCGCGGGCAATGTTGCGAAGGCAAAGCCCGCCAGCGATGACGAGCCCACCGTGCCGATGATTGTGACTCCCGCCACCCACATGGAATTGACGCCGTAGCGGCCGAAGCCGGCGCTGTTCCAAGCCTCCACAAAGTTGTTCCACGCTGGCGGCCAGATAAACCAGACCGGCGGCTCGACGAACAGCAAATGCCCCGGCTTGAGCGCCGTCGAGAGCATCCACATGAAGGGGAAGAGGAAGAACACGGCACAAGTGAGAAGCAAAAAGTAAAAAAAGATGGAGTGTCCTTTTGAACTTTCCACTTTCGACTTTTCACTTCTTACTTTTGGCCCTCGTAATGCACCCATCGCCCAGAAAGCTTGAATTGGATGGCGGTCACCGCCAACGCAATCAGCAACACCAACAACGACAACGCCGACGCCTGGCCAAACCGGCCAAACTGAAAACCGGTGAGATAGACATGCAGACCGGTCATCAGCGTCGCGCCTTGCGGCCCGCCGCGAGTGATGACGTAGGCCGGTGTGAACAACTGCAATGCGCTGATGAGCGCGATCACGATCAAGTAAAACGTCACCGGCGAGAGCAATGGCAGCGTGATGGATCGAAAGCGCGCCCATGGCCCCGCGCCATCCAACATAGCGGCCTCATGCAGTTCGCGTGGCAGCATCTGCAACGCCGCCAGATAGATCACCATCGCCCCGCCACATGTCCATGCGCTCAGCAGCACCATTGCTGGCATGGCCCAGTGCTGATTCTTAAACCAGCCCGGCCCGGCAATGCCGATAGTCTCCAGTGCGCCGTTCACCGGCCCGAAATTCGGATCGAACAGCCACGCCCAGGCGAAGGCAATCGCCACGCCCGACATGACCGAGGGGAGGAACACAGCCGTCCGCAAGACGCTCGTGCCGGGCATGCCGCGCGCGGCATGAAAGCTCATCGCCAGCACCAGGGCCAAGCCGAGCGTGAGCGGTACGCTGCCCAACACATACTTGGCCGTGTTGACCAGGGCGAGATGCGTGCGTGGATCGGTCAATGCGGCCATTACTTGCGTCAGACCGGCCCATCTCAGTGGCTGCGCTGGCGTCCAATCGAACAGACTCAAGCCCAGCCCGGCAGAAAGCGGCACAACTTGAAACAGCGCGAAGCCGATCAACCACGGGCCGATCAACACATAGAACCACTTCTCACGATAGCGATCACGATGACTGTGACGTTGATGGTTGCGCATGTGCTAAGGCCCGGCTTTTTGCAGGATGTCGTTGGCCGTCGTCTCGATCTCCTTGAGCGTGGGTTCGAGCGCCCGTTCACCCTTGAGCGCGGCGATGAACAAGTCAATCGTCGTGAGATAGGCCTCAACGCCTCCTGAGGTATACGGCGCAAACGGCTGGCCAAATTCAAGCGCGGCGATGGCAGCGGCTTGGTTGGCCGGCGGGTGCGCCGTATCAACGGCATCCGCCGCGACCGAACGCCGCGCCGGGATGCCGTGGCCGGGCTTGGCCCACACGCGGCTCAAGAAGGCCGGCTCGCTCAGCGCCATCAGCAGCTTGAATGCCTCGTCGGGGTTGGCGCTGGTCGCACTGATGGCATAGCCGCTGACGCTGACGCCGGAGCCGCGCGTGCCGCTTGGGCCTTTGAACGGCTGCACTACGTCGTAGTTGATGCTGCCCTGCGAGTTGAGCTGACCGATGGCAAACCAGCCGTTCATGCCCATGGCCGCCTGGCCCGCGATGAAAGGGTCGCCGCCTGCGCCGGTCTGCGAGCCGCGAAACGTGTCGGCCAGGGCCGTGCCCTCGTTGACGGACATGTCGGCCCAAAATTGGATGGCCTTCAGCACCGGCGCGCTGGTGAAGTCCATTTGCGAGCAATCGGGGTTGGCGCACCAATCGGCGTCGAGCGGCGTGATGAAGCTGCGCGAATACAACCCGGCCGGCAGCGCGCCATACCAACCCCACTGCGCGACTTGCGATTTATCGAAGGCCGGGTCTTCGGCGTTGCGCCCACTCTTATCCAGGGTGAGCTTGCGCGCCGCAACCCGCATGTCATCCAGCGTCCATGCGTCGGTGGGGTAGTCGAGCTTGGCTGCGTCGAACATAGCCTTGTTGTAAAAGACGATCTCTGGCGCGGCATTGGTTGGGATGCCATATAGCCCCTGCGCGCCGTCTCTCTCAAACTGCAGAGGCGCTAGCAGGTTGGGATAGAAGTCAGCCAGGTCGAACGTGTATTTGGCGACGAGCGGGGTGAGGTCGAGGAACGCACCCTGTGCGATAAAGCGGCGGGCCTGATTGGTGAAGACGTATTGCACATCGGGCAATGCGCCGGCGGCCGCGTTGGCCGTCAGCTTTTCCAGGTTGCCGTCTTGCGGCACTTGTTCGAGCGCAATTTCCCACTCGGGGCGCGCTTCGTCCAGCGCCTTCACGGCTGCTTCGTAGTCTTTTAGTTCCTCGGCTGTCAACGACACACCCAGACGTAGCTTGATCGGCGCGGTTGGCGCAGAGGCAACCTGCGCGTCCTGTGCGCGTGGTGGTGGCGCAGCACATGCGCCGAGCGTCAGCGCGCATACTGCAAAGAGGCTTGCAGCCCGTGCGGATAAACCTGCAAACGTCATCTGCGACCTCCTTCACGCGTGTGAACGGCACGCGCGAACAGGGCGCGAGTGTATCAGGCCGCTCCGCCGCCAAACATCTCTTCTGTGCCCCCGCGATAGGCCTGTGGATTCAGCCAGCGCAACGCGCGCCGATATGGGTGCTGCGTGGGCGCGAACGCATGCACCTGCACCGTCCACTTGTGCGCGGTCTGCCAGCCGGTGCGGCCTCTGCCCGACAGCCGGTCGGTCAAATACAGCACCGCCTCTCTCGGGCTGCGCGCCCATTGCAACACATGCGTCACGTATTGTGGTCGCACGTTGCACACCGATGCATCAGTGATCGTGATGCGTGAGACAGCATTGCGAAGCCGACGCGGCGCAGCGCTGACCAGAGCGTGTTGCACGTTCTGTGGCACGGCAGAGGGAAAGTAGCGCAGCAATAACTGCACTGGCGGGTAGGCCCACCAGAGCCCCTTAAGCTGCACCAGGGTGTCGCACAACCCAGCCCAGTCCTTCGCAGTCAGCCGTTGTGCCATCAGATACAGGTCGTAGAGGGTGATGAATCTCAAGCTGCGCTTCATCATGTGGCTGGAGGCGTGCATCAGCGCATGCGCCAGCAAGTCAGTCAGGGCTGGCTGCTCGGCCGGTGAGCGCCGGCAATAACGCTCAAACAACGGCGTCAGGTCGTGTTCGTCGCGCGGCAGGTTGTCATACAGGCGCGTGTGCAATTCCAGCTTGATCGGGTTGTCGGGGTGTTCGCCGCGCAAGTCAACGACTGTGTTGGGCGGAAGCACAAAGATGCGATGCCGCTCCAGCGTCTCGGCGAGCGTGTAGCCAGTGCCCTCGATGCAACGTGTGACGGTGGCCTCATGTTCAGCCGGCGTGAACAAGTCAATGTCGGCCATCGGCCGCAGCGCAGGGGCAGGGTAGAGCCGTGTGGCGAATTGCACGCCCTTAAGCGCCAGCAGCGGCACGCTGCATTGAGCCGCTGTGCCGATGATCTCGTGTGCCAGCGCAAGGATGCGCGCGTTGCGCTGACCGTTGAGCCGATGCTGAATCGCAAGAAAGTCAGACCAGCCGCTGTGCTGCCATGCGCCTGCCCCTTTTGCATGCAGCAGCGGCGCGATGCCTTGAATGTGGGCAACAACCTGGGCATAGCGCCACTCGTCATCGCTCCAATCGGGCGCAATGGAAATGTCCCCAGCAACTGCGCTCGCCAGCCGTTCGGTGATGCGCGCAATGATGGGTTGAAGTTGCGCGCGCGGAGGAAGCGTCGGCATGGCTCGCGACTACCGCCGCTTGCGCGAGCCCTTCGTCACCTTGGTTGGCTTCTTGTTGGCGTACGTCACTGGCGTGGCTTCGCCTTCACCACCGGCCGGCACGCGCTCGCCCTCGCCGTCCACGCCGTAGTCGCGAATCTTGCGAATCTTTTCCCACTCCGGCGTCTTGTCGTCCACGTCGCTGATCAGTTGGCGCAATTCCAAAATTTGATCGCGCAGCATGGCTGCCTTCTCAAACTCGAGGTCGCGCGCCGCCTGACGCATCTGCGCCTCAAGTTCCTCCAACAAGCGCTTCTGCTCGGACTTTGGCAAAGACGATAGACGACTGACGATGGACGACCCGTCGTCCGTCGCCCGCTGTCCGCCGTCTCCATACTTGTTCTTGCCCTCGGCCACCTTCACTCGGTCGGTCAGATCGCGCACGGCCTTGTAGATCGTCAGCGGTTGGATGTTGTGTTCGGTGTTGTAGGCGACTTGCTTTTCGCGGCGGCGATCCGTCTCCTCAATGGCTTTCTTCATCGAGTCGGTCATGTGGTCGGCATACATGATGACCTTGCCGTTGACGTGGCGCGCAGCCCGACCGATGGTCTGGATGAGCGACGTGCCGCTGCGCAGAAAACCTTCCTTGTCGGCGTCGAGGATGGCGACCAGCGACACCTCTGGCAAGTCCAGACCTTCGCGCAGCAGGTTGATGCCGACGACGACATCGTATTCGCCCAGGCGCAAGTCGCGCAGGATTTCCACGCGCTCCATCGTCTGCACCTCGCTGTGCAGATACTGCACCTTGACGCCGATCTCCTGCAGGTAACTCGTCAGGTCTTCGGCCATGCGCTTGGTCAACGTGGTGACCAGCACGCGCTCACCGCGCTCGGTGCGGGCGCGAATCTCGCCGATCAGGTCGTCCACCTGGCCCTTGACTGGCCGCACATCCACCTGCGGGTCCACGATGCCCGTCGGGCGAATGACCTGATCCACGACGACGGTGCTGTGCTGCAATTCATACGGCCCGGGCGTGGCGCTGGTGAAGATCACCTGACGAAAGCGCTGCTCGAACTCATCGAACTTGAGCGGGCGATTGTCCAGCGCGCTGGGCAGGCGGAAACCGTAGTCCACCAGTACCTTCTTGCGCTCCTGGTCGCCATTGAACATGCCGCGCACCTGTGGCACGGTCATGTGGCTCTCGTCCATGACCAACAGAAAGTCGTCCGGGAAGTAATCCAGCAGCGTGAAGGGTGGCGTGCCGGGTGGGCGGCCATCCAACAGGCGCGAGTAGTTCTCGATCCCGCTGGTGAAGCCGACCTCGCGCAACATCTCCAGGTCGTAGCGCGTGCGCTGCTCGATGCGCTGCGCCTCCAGGTATTTCTCCTGCGACTTAAACAGTGCGATCTGCGCTTCCAGCTCCTGTTCGATCTCGCCGACGGCGCGCTGCAACTTCTCCTGAGAGGTGATGTAGTGCTTGGCCGGGAAGATTTCAATCTCGTCCAGGTCGTTGACGATTTCGCCGGTCAATACGTCAATTTCGGTGATGCGCTCTACATCGTCGCCGAAGAACTCCACCCGATACGCCGTCTCGGCGTAGGCCGGCTGCACCTCCAGCGTGTCGCCGCGCACGCGGAACTTGCCGCGCAATAGATTCACGTCGTTGCGCTCATACTGAATCGCCACCAGCATGCGCAGGATCACGTCGCGCCGGCGCGCCTCACCCTTCTTCAGTTTCACGATGAAGCGCCCGTAGTCCTCGGGGTTGCCGATGCCGTAGATGCACGATACCGAGGCGACGATGATCACGTCGTTGCGGCTCATCAGCGAACTGGTGGCGGCCAGGCGCAGCCGGTCAATCTCGTCGTTGATCGAGCTATCTTTTTCGATATACAGGTCGTGCCTCGGCACATACGCCTCGGGCTGGTAGTAGTCGTAGTAGCTGACGAAATACTCAACTGCGTTGTCGGGAAAGAATTCCTTGAACTCGGCATAGAGCTGCGCGGCCAGCGTCTTGTTGTGCGCCATGATCAGCGTCGGCTTCTGCCTGCGCTCGATCACTTTGGCGATGGTGTAGGTCTTGCCGGTGCCGGTTGCGCCCAGCAATGTGTTGAAGCGGTTGCCGGCTTCGATGCCCATGACCAAGCCCTCGATGGCTGTGGGCTGGTCGCCGGTCGGCTGGAAGGGGGAAACTACCTTTAGCTCTGGCATAGGACTGTTCTAAATACGACGAGCGGCATTATAGAACAAATGGTCTAGGCAAACCCTCACGTCATTCTTACTTTCGTGTGCTACGGTGCGCGCCAGATGGCCATAAATGACGGGGCAATGACTCACAACTTGATGGCGCGGGTGTTCGGCGGGGTGCTGCGCGAGTTCAAGCATCATACCAATCCGATAAACCACCGGCCCATCCATGTGGAGCCGGTGACGCATCCTGTGCAGCGTGTGCTGATCGCCTGTGCCGGTATTGGCGCCATCATCCTGGCGGGCATTGGCGCGATCACGCCCATCATGCCGACATGGCCGTTCGCACTGGTGGCGTTGTTCTGCTTCGCCCGCAGTTTTGATCGTGTGCGGAACTGGGTCGTCAATAATCACGTCATCAAGAGCATGCTGAGTTTGGTCTACAGCCGACCCGAGCGGCCATTTGTGTGGGCGCGCCAATGCCTGGATGCACTGCTGGGGAACAGGCCAATCACGCCGGACACGCCATATCAACAGCCCGGCTCTACAATGAGCTGAAGGTTGACGTTTTGTCATGGATGAGTTGAGGGATAGCATCCTTGTTTGGTCGCGCCGGGCGCGGCTGCAACGCAGCACCGCGCTGGCGTTCTTTGGTCTGGCCTGCGGTCTGGGCACGGCCCTGCTGCTGGCTTTGGCCTCGCGCGTCTTCCCGTTGCTCGAAACAGGCCCGCTGATTGCCATCTCGATCGCGCTGGCGTTGATCGGGTTATTTGCCGCCTTGGCATACCCCTGGCTGCGCAATGTGCGCACCAGGCCGGTGCAGTGGGCACGCACGTTCGATCAGCAATTTGGGCTGAAGGACCGCGTCTCGACTGCCCTCGAGATTGCGAATGGCGACCTGACCGCCGGTACCGATGCGATGCGCAATGTTCAACGCAATGATGCCAATCGCATTGTCGAGGGTGTGGATGCAAAACAGCTCCTGCCGTTGCGCATCTCCCGACGCGACGCGCTGGTGGCGTTGGTGTTTTTGGTCGCGCTGATCGTGGCGTTGGCGTTGCCCAATCCCCAACAGCAAGTGTTGGCCGAGCGCGAGCGCTTGCGCGAGACCGTCGCGCAGCAGGTGCAGCAACTGGAGCAGGCGCGCGAAACCATCGAACAATCCAACCTGACCGACGAGCAAAAACAACTGGCGTTGCAGGCGCTGGATGACGCCCGGCGCGCGCTGGAAGATCCCAATGTCACACCAGAGGAGGCGTTGGCCGCGATCAACGACGCGCAGGCCCAGCTCGATGCCTTGAACGATCAGGCTGCGCAGCAACGCGCGGATGATTTGCAGCGTGCAGGCGAGAGCCTGGCCGCTGACGAACTGACTAACTCGCTGGCCAATTCGCTGGCCAACAACAACTTCGAACAGGCGGCTGAGCAACTGCGCGACCTGAGCTCGAACAGCCAGACCGGCCAGCCATTGGGTGACGAGGAAGCGCAGCGCGCCGCCAACCAACTCGACCAGCTTGCGCGCGGTGTGCAAAACAGCGACCCGCAACTGGCCCAGCAAATGCGTGATGCTGCGCAGCAGTTGCGCGAGGGCAACACCCAGGCCGCTCAGGAGTCTTTGAATCAGGCTGCCCAATCCATGCAACAGGCGCAGCAGAGCAGCAATGCGGCCCAATCACTTGAAAACGCTCAGGCGCGGGCCGAGGCCGCCCGGCAGGCCATCGCGCAAGCGGCGCAGGCCCAATCCAGCCAGAACCAGATGAGTCAACAGGGCCAAGAGGGGCAGATGGGCGAGAACAATGCTCAACAGCAAGGCCCGGCCGGGCAGCAAGCTGGCAGCCAACAGCCTGGCGCGACCAATGCCAGTCAAGGGCAAGAGGGTCAGCCAGGATCCATGTCGTCGCTGGGCGGCGCGAGCAATCAACAGGGCCAATCGCAACACAGCGAAGATAGCGGCTCGGATTCGAGCGTATACGCACCCGGGCGCTTGAACGCTGATGGCCGGCAAGTGGTCTTGCCGGACACGCAGGGCCAGAACGCGCCCAACCCCAGCGGCCGCGCCTCGACTGCGCCGGGCGGGAACACATCTGTGCCGTATCAAGAGGTCTATCGCGAGTATTCGCAGGTGGCCGACGAGGCGATGCAGGGCGGCCAAGTGCCGGCCAACATGCGCGACTACGTGCGCGATTACTTCAGTTCGCTCGATCCAAATCAGCAGCAGCAACAACAGCAGCAGACCCCGTAGCGCCGCGTTCGCGCTTCAAACCCTGTTAACATTCACGCGTCAACATACACAGATACGCCACGATTGCGTGTTTGAAAGACGTAGCCACAGTCGCAAGTAAGGAGGCAGCATTCATGGAACTCATCAAAGTGTCAGCTACATCTCGTTCAACGGCAGTTGCAGGCGCGATCGCGGGGGTCGTGCGTGAGCACGGACGCGCTGAAGTGCAGGCCATTGGCGCGGGGGCAGTCAATCAGGCGGTGAAGGCGGCTGCCATTGCGCGCGGTTATTTACTCCTGGATGGCATCAACGTGGTGATGATTCCCAGCTTCGGCGAAGTGGACATTGATGGGGCCGAACGCACTGCGGTCAAGTTTTCGATTGAACCTCGGTGACACAAAGCACAGAGCAAATCCCCGACTTCGCAGAAGTCGGGGATTTTGTTGGGCTACCGTGACTTGCTACCCACGACTGAAGGTCGCGGACTACCCGTGCAAGGTCTGCTATAGCGGACTGCAACAACCCGCCTTAGCGGGTTTTGCAATCGTAGCCGTCGGCTTCAGCCGATGGCAGGCAAGCCACGAGCTGAGCTAGCAAGTCACGTTAGGCTACTGCGTCACTGCGTCACTGCGCCATCGCAGGCGCGGCCGACGAGCTTGGCATATTTGGCCAGCGCGCCCTTGATGTAATGTGGCTTGCGCGGCTTCCATTTGGCCAGCCGTGCGGCAATCTCCGCCTTGCTCAGCTTGACGTTGATCTTGCCACGGGCGGGATCGGTGGCGTCAATCGTAATGATGTCGCCGTTGCGCAACGCCGCAATCGGCCCACCGACTGCTGCCTCTGGCCCGATGTGGCCGATGACAAAGCCCGTGCTCGCGCCAGAGAAGCGCCCGTCGGTCAGCAGCGCCACGTCGTAGCCCAAACCCTGCCCACGGATCGCCGCAGTCACGCTCAACATCTCCGGCATGCCCGGCGCGCCCTTGGGCCCGACGTAGCGGATCACCACCACGTCCCCAGCCTTGATGCCGCGTTGCGCGACTACTTCGGCGCAGGCTTGTTCGGTGTCGAACACGCGGGCTGGGCCGGTGTGCGTCAGTTTGGCCACACCGGCCACCTTGACCACACAGCCTTCCGGCGCGAGGTTGCCTTTCAAGATCACCATGCCACCGCTCTCGCGCAGCGGCTTCTTGACCGAATGCACCACGTCTTGACTCTTGAGTTGCTGCGCGTTCTTGACGCCCTTGAGGTTCTGCTTGAGCGTCTTGCCGGTCACCGTCATCACGTCGCCATGCAGCAAGCCGGCATCCAGCAGCGTCTTCATCACCACGGGCACGCCGCCGATCTTGTGCAAGTCTTCCATCACGTATTTGCCGCCCGGCGTCATGTCGGCGATGTGCGGCGTGCGACACGTGACGCGGGTGAAGTCGTCGAAGGTCAGCTTCATGCCTAATTCATGCGCGATGGCTGGCAGGTGCAGCGCCACGTTGGTGGAACCACCCATCGCCAGCACCACCGCCAACGCATTCTCGAATGCCTCGAAGGTCATGATGTCGCTTGGCTTGATGCCGCGCTGCATCAGGTGCAGCAGCGCCTTGCCGCTCTCATACGCCACGACCTTGCGCTCGTCGTCCACTGCCGGCGGCGAGGCGTTGCCCGGCAGCGCCATGCCCAGCGCCTCGCTCACGCTGCTCATGGTGTTGGCGGTGAACAAGCCGCCGCACGAGCCGATGCCTGGGCAGGCCGCGCACTCCAGCTCATACAAGTCGGCGTCGGTGATCAGCCCGGCTTCACGCTGGCCGACAGCCTCGTAGACGGACTGGATCGTCACATCCTTGCCACGGTAACGGCCGGGCTTGATCGTGCCGCCGTAGATGAAGATGCTGGGCAGGTTCAAGCGGCCAATCGCCATCAACGTGCCGGGCAGGCTCTTGTCGCAACCAGCCAAGCCAACCAAAGCGTCGTAGCAGTGGGCGCGCATCATCAGCTCGATCGAATCGGCGATCACCTCGCGGCTGACGAGCGAGGCCTTCATGCCTTCGTGACCCATCCCGATGCCGTCGCTGACAGCGATGCTGACAAACTCGCGTGGCGTGCAGCCCATTTCGCGCAGACCGCGCTTGGCCTCTTGCGCCAGAAAGCCGAGTGACATGTTGCACGGCGTGCTCTCGTTCCAGGTGCTGGCCACGCCGATGAGTGGCTGGTTCAGATCCTGATCGCCCAAACCCATGGCGCGCATGAAAGCGCGGTGCGGGGCGCGAGCGATGCCCTCCAGTTCTTTGCTTTGCGTCTTGAGATGTGCAGTGGACGTGGTCATGTGTGTGGCGATTCTACGCATGCGGCTAAACTCTGCCACATGCCACACAAACCGAAGCGACGACAGGTCATCAAAGCGAAAGACGGGCTGACCGTAAAGCTGGACGAAGAAGCGGATGCGCAAGCGCGCGTGATCATCACCACGCCCGATGGCCACAAGCTGGCCGTGGTGCGCGATGCCGGTTCGGTGCGCATCATGGATGGGATTGGCCGCGCCATCCGGCTGGACGCATCGGGCGTGACGGTCGAGAGCGGCTCGCGCGTCAGCATTGTCGCGCCGGTCGTCGAGATCACGGGCAGCATCGTCACGGTCAACGCTGCCGTCACCAAGTTCGCCGGCGTGGTTGAGGCCGACACGGTGAAGTGCAACACCGTCATCGCCAGCAGCTATACGCCCGGCGCGGGCAACGTGTGGTGAGTACATCATACCCTTTTCGCTTCGGCATCGCCTTTCAGGGTGACAAGACGCCGGGCGAATATGAGGCGTTGGCTGACCTTGTAGATGGCTACAGTTTTGATGTCGTCAGCGTTTACAACGACCTGATGTTTCAGCCCGCGCTCGGTCCGCTGGTGCTGATGGCGCGCAGGCTGCGCCGCGCCCAGGTTGGCTTTGCTGCGCTCAACCCATATACGCTGCACCCGGTCGAGATCGCCGGGCAAGTTGCCATGCTCGACCTGGTGAGCAATGGCCGCGCTTACCTGGGTCTGGCGCGCGGGGCTTGGTTGGAGCAGATCGGCGTGCGGGCCAACCGCGCCGTGCAAACACTGCGTGAGGTTGTGCAGGTCGTGCGTCATGTGCTGGCGCGCAAGCCCGACGCGTTCGAGGGCGAAGTGTTCAAGATCGCAGCCGGCACGACGCTGAACTATGCGCCGTTGCGCGAACGCGTGCCGGTCATGATCGGCACCTGGGGTCAGCAGACCGCAGCGATGGCGGGTGAGTTAGCCGATGAGATCAAGATCGGTGGCTCGGCCAACCCCGACATGGTTGGCGTGCTGTCAATCACCCTGCGACAAGGTGAGCGCACCGCTGACCGGCCCGAAGGTGAGACTGGCATTTGCCTCGGCGCAGTTACGGTGGTGGACGAAGATCGCGCTGCTGCACGAGCCTATGTCCGGCGCGAGGCTGCGCTGTATTTGCCGGTGGTGGCGGCGCTCGACCCGACTTTGAATGACCCTGAGTGGCTGGCGCACATTCAGGTGCTCGGCCAGCGAAAGGACTATGCCGCCATCAGCGCCTCGATCTCCGACGCGATGCTGGACAAGTTTGCCTTTGCCGGCAACCCGGGCGATGTGATCTGCCAAGTTGAAGCGTTGATCGAGGCCGGCGCGACGCGCGTGGAATTTGGCACGCCGCACGGCCTGAACAGCGCGCACGGCATTCGGCTGCTGGGTGAACAAGTGTTGCCGCACTTCCGGCAAACGTTAGCGTAGCGTCAGCAACACCTGCTCCAGCTCACTCGTTCTCGTTTAGGCTTGCGCGAAGCGGGCTCCTGAGCCGTCTAAAGACGATCTGCGACTTGTCGAAGGCTGTCCGTCGTGCGACCCGCTAAAGCGCATTCCTGACTGATGTAGTGCGCGCTTTACCCCATGCGGGGCACAAGTCCGTAGCGCGCCGTTGTCGAGTTACCAGGGTCGCTACGGAGAGCGACCCCTACAGTCGCATAGCAGTTGGAAATGCGTTCTAGTCAACGACTTGGATCGTGAAGATGTCCGTGCGCGTCACGCCTGATGAATCCACCCAGCGCAGTTGAATGACGCGCGGGCCGATGACATTGGGAATCTCGACGCGTTGCTCGGCGGTGATTGGCCCCTGAAAGCCGCGACCATCGCCCTTGTCAAATGAGCCAGACTGAAAACCTGTGGCGATGCGCCACACGGCATAGGCGGTGGTGCCGCGCTTGACTGGATACGGCTGCTCGATGCACAGGTTGCTCACGCCGAGGCCTGGCCGGCTGCACGGGAATGTATCCACGTTCGGCGGCACGGGCGCTGGCTGCCCGCCGATGGGCACGAGCAAGCTGTCAATGTACGTGCGGCCTTGCAAGTCCGTCCATTGCAAGCGAATGACGCGCGGCGCAGTCACGTTCGGCACATCCACGCGTTGTTGCGCGGCAATCGGGCCGATGAAGCCACGGCCATCACCCTTGTCAAAAGAACCGCTCTGGAAGTTCGCGATGCGCCACACGGCATACGTCGTGCCGCCGGTCGGCGCGGGGTAGGGGTCAATGCACAAGTCGGACAGATTGACGCCCGCGGTGCTGCATGGCCTGTCGGTGGTGGTGGGCAAAATGATCGGGCCGCCGGCAGGCGGCAGCGGGATGGGCGTCGGCACTGGCCCAATGGGAGCGCCGCTCGCCCGCATGCGCAGGGTAAAGCTGCCGCGCGTGCCATCCACCGACGGCGCGACGGCAATCGTCGTCACCGCGCTGCCCGCCGGCACATAGGTCAGCACCTGCGGGCCAGAGGCGGGGAACACCGCTGCCGTATTCAGCTTTTGCGCGTTAAAGGCCGTGCCAACTGTTGCTGCGCCAGGGATGGCGAACACGTCGAACACGCCTGCTGTGACGCGAAAGTCCACGATCAGCGCCTGTCCGGCGGGTATCACTGTGCCGGTCGGGACTTGGTAGCACGCGATGACGCCGATGTTGCGCCCGGATTGTTGGTTGCGCCAGGCGTTGCCCAGGTTGCGCACCGTATCGCAACCGATCAACTCGTCGGTCTGTGCGCGGGCAGGCGACGCAGAGAATGCCGCCGACGCCAGCATAACTGCTGCCAGGACACCTGCTATCTTGCGAATTTCTTTATCCATGCACCCCTCCAATAGTCGTTAAACGTCTAACCATACGAGCGGCAAAAGCGCTGCGCCCGTGCGGAAAAGCGTAGCACGCCAACATGGCGTGCACTTGACGGATGCGAGATGGATGCCGTGTCGTCAAACGACCGACAACGCACCGGATGCGATCACCATTCGACGGCCGCGGCCGCTTGCTGGATGGCGGGGATGTTGAGCAAAACGATCTTGCCGCGGCCCGTGAGCAACCAGCCTGCCCGTCGCCACTTGCCCAGCTCTTTGGCTACCGTCTGCCGCGTCAGGCCGACGCGTTGCGCCAGTTCCTCCTGCGAAATGACCATCGCCGCAATGTCCCCGCCCGCCTGCTTGTTCAGCAGCAACAGCGCCCGGGCCAGCCTGCCGGGCGCATCCAAAAAGGCCAGGGCGCGCTCTCGGTCACTGCAATCGCGCAAGCGTTGCGCCGTCATCGCCAGCAGTTGGCGCATCAGCCTGGGCTGCGTGTTGAGCGCGTCGAGAAAGACATCGAGCGGGATCGAGAGCACGTCACAGTTGGTCGCGGCCATCGCGCCAGTGGAACGGCGCTTATCGGTCAACGCCGATAGCTCGCCAAAACATTTGCCGGCTTTCATCTCGTCAATCACCAGTTCCCGGCCATCTGGCGTGCTCAACATCAGCGCAATCGTGCCGGACACGACGACATACACCGCATCTGACACATCGTGCTGGCTGAAGAGTAGCGTGCCTTTGGGCAACGACTGCACCCGGCTATTGCTCAGCAGCGCCCTGAGCGCAGGCTCATCTAACGCGGAGAAGGGTGGCAGGCGGGCCAGCAATTCAACCAGTTGTGCAGGGGTGCGGCGAGGTTCATTCATGGCTACCAAAATTCTAAAGCCGATCGCAGCGCGTAGTTCTACCGGCCTTCACGCCAATATATGCGGATGGTAGAATCTCACTCCGGTCGAATGAAAGCCACGACGATGGGGCGTCGCCAAGTGGTAAGGCATCGCACTCTGGATGCGACATACGTTGGTTCGAATCCAGCCGCCCCAGTTGAAGAAGTATGACGAAGTGAGAAGTGGGAAGTAAGAAGTGAGAAACGCAATCGCTTTCACTTCTTACTTCTCACTTTTTACTTCATAGCTCATGTCTGACGAACCGCACAAACCTTACCCTGCCCGGGCTGTCGCCATCATCCTCGCCGCGGGCCAGGGTACCCGCATGAAGTCGAAGCTGCCGAAGATGCTGCATACCGTCGGCGGCGCAGCGTTGATCGAGCACTGCGTAGCAACCGCTGCGACGGCGACCGGAGCGCATCCCATCGTTGTCGTTGGCCACGGCGCAGAAGCAGTCAGCACATCGGTCGGGGATCGGGCCCAATTTGCTGTGCAAGGTGAACAGTTGGGCACTGGCCACGCGGTGATGCAAGCCGAGGCGCCCGCGGCGGGCGCTGCCCAGGTGACGGTTACCTACGGCGATATGCCGCTGCTCACCCCTGAAACGTTGCAGTCGCTGATGGCGTTGCAGGCCGACACCGGCGCGGCTATCGCTTTGCTCACGCTGGAGACGGACAATGCGCGCGGCTTTGGCCGCATCATCCGCGACGCTGGGAGCGAACGGGTCTTGGCCATCGTCGAGGAGGTGGCCTGCACGCCCGAGCAGTTGGCGATCAAGGAAGTCAACGTCGGCGCATACGCCTTTGACGGTGCGTGGCTGTGGGACGCGCTCAAGCGCATCCAGCCCAATCCAAAGAAGGGCGAATACTTCCTCACTGATCTGGTTGAAATCGCGCGGGCCGATGGCCGCGAGGTGCGCGCTGCGATGACGCGCGACGTTGAGGAGTGCATCGGCATCAACAATCGCGTGGATTTGGCAGACGCCGAGGAAGCCCTGCGCAAGCGCATCAATCGCCGCCACATGCTAAACGGCGTGACGATCACCGACCCGGCGACCACCTACATCGAAGCCAGCGTCGCGATTGGCCCGGACACGACCATCCTGCCCGGCACATGGCTACGCGGCCAGACGCGCATCGGCAGTGGATGCCGCATCGGGCCTAACACCCACATCATCGAGTCCACCATTGGCGACGGCGTTGAGATCTTGGCTTCGATGATCGAACATGCGATCATCGAAGACGACGTGCGCGTGGGGCCATTCGCCCATTTCCGCCCTGGCGCGCGGGTGTGTGCTGGCGCGCGCGTTGGCAACTTCGCCGAGATCAAAAACAGCACGCTCGGCGCGGGCAGCCACATGGGCCATTTCAGCTATTTGGGCGATGCGACCGTGGGAGAACATGTCAATATTGGCGCAGGCACGATCACCTGCAACTTTGACGGCGTAAGCAAGAACCGCACGGTGCTGGGTGATGGTGCGTTCATCGGCAGCGACACGCTGCTGGTGGCGCCGGTGTCTGTGGGTGCAGGCGCGCGCACTGGCGCCGGCGCCGTGGTCACCAAAGACGTGCCCGAGCACAGCCTGGCTGTGGGCGTGCCGGCCAGAGTGATCCGAAAACTGGATGCGTAGCTGCTTTGCGGCTAACGCATCTTGCGGTTTGAACTAACTACATATGTCTGTTCTGTTATTTTTGATTGCCACCGCCATCCGGGCGTTCTTCGCGCTGGCGCGCAGCGCATTGATCAACATGCGCCGCCCCCGCTTGGTGGAGCTGGAACAGAAAGGGGTGACGTCGGCGCGGGCGATCCAGGAGTTGACCGAGCACTCGGGCCGATTGCTGGCCACGGCCGAGGTCGGCGCGCTGCTCGGATTGGTCTTCGCCGCCGGCATCGCAGCGTGGGGCTTCGTGCCCTCTGTGTTCGATTGGCTGGTGTCGCTTGACATCACCTTCATTCCGCTGGAAGTGTGGCAGGTCGTCGCTTTCCTGATCGTCATGTTCGCGGTGGCGCTGTTCCTGTTTGTGTTTGGCCGCCTCGTGCCCGAGGCCTTGGCTGTGCGCTACACCGAGCCGCTGGCGCTGGCGCTCATCCGCCCGATGCAGGCGATGAGCGCCTTGCTTTCGCCCCTGGTGCGCTTTGCCGTCGTGCTCAGCAATTTGCTCTCCATCCCCATGGGTGGGCAGAAACGCGAGAGCGCCTCGCTGGTGACTGAGGAAGAGATCAAGACCATGGTGGATGCAGGCGAAGAAGAGGGCCTGATCCACGAAGACGAGAAGGAGATGATCCTGTCGGTGCTCGACTTTGGCGACACCGTGGCCCGGCAGGTGATGGTGCCGCGCATCGGCATGACTGCGCTGGACGTGAACACGCCGTTTGACGAGGCGCTTGACATGGTCGTATCGGCCGGGCACTCGCGCGTGCCGGTCTATCGTGGCTCGATAGACGAGATCATCGGCATCCTGTACGCCAAGGATATGCTGAAGATGCTGCGTGATGGCAAGAAGCCGCCGCTGGAACATATGTTGCGGCAAGTGCTGTTTATGCCGGAGAGCAAGCGCGTCAGCGAGTTGTTGCAGGAGTTGCAGAAGACCCGCGTGCATGTGTCCATCGTCGTGGATGAATATGGCGGCACGGCCGGGTTGGTGACGATCGAGGACATCCTCGAAGAGATCGTAGGCGAGATTCAAGATGAGTTTGACGCGGAGGAGCCGGAGAGTGTGCCGTTGCCAAACGGCGCCGGTTACGTCCTCGATGCGGGCATGAATCTGGAAGACGCAAGCGAGTTGCTCAAGATCGAGTTGCCGCGCGACGAGAGCGACACGCTGGGCGGCTTTATCTACGATCAACTCGGCAAGGTGCCGGAAGTAGGCGAGACAGTGAACTGGAGCGATGCGATCTTTGAGGTGCTGTCTGTCAGCGACCGTCGCATCCTGAAAATCAAGGTGACGTATGCGCCACGTGAGCAAGACGCACAAGAAAAAGCCGAAGAGCGAATCGAAAGCAAAGAGCCAGCCGAACACAAACCCGCCAACGCGATCAACGACCCCGCCCGCAGTACAAGCACTGCCTGACGAGGTGATTCAGGTGCTGCTGGAGGTCGCTTCCAACTCCCGCACCTATTCGCACGCGCCGTATTCACGCTATCGCGTCGGCTCGGCATTGCTCGGCGCATCGGGTAATGTCTATAGCGGCGCGAACGTAGAGAACGCGTCTTACGGTCTGGCCATCTGTGCCGAGCGCACGGCCTATGTCAAGGCCATCAGCGAGGGTGAGAAGGAATTCCTCGCCATTGCCGTCGTCACCGACAACGGCGGTTCACCTTGCGGAGCGTGCCGGCAATTCATGGCCGAGTTTGGGTTGGACACGCTGGTTATCACGGCCGACAAGGCCTTTCACTACGACATCACCACGGTCGGCGGGCTGCTGCCGGACGCGTTCACGCCCGAGAAGCTGGCCGAGGGCAGGGCGAAGAAGCCCAAAAAGAAGTAAGAAGCAAATGGAAATGGACGGCATGGCGTTTAGCAACCGCTCAGCCTGACCCATAGAATTGGGCGCGTGGTTAAGCGATTGATCGCACTTGTCGTAGTTTTCGCCATCTCGTCGCCCTTCCTCGCGCGCGGGATTACCTCGCTCAATGCGAATGGCCGCATCTACTTCGAGGACAGTATGCCTTCGCACAAGGTGGCCGTCGTCTTTGGTGCCGGTGTGCGCAACGGCCAGCCCAGCGCCGTGCTGTATGACCGGGTGGCCTCGGCTGTCGAGCTGTATCGCGCCGGCAAGGTGAGCAAGCTGCTGATGAGCGGCGACAACCGCTTTGCCAACTACAACGAGCCGGGAGTGATGCGCAACACGGCCATGCAGATGGGTGTGCCGGACGAAGACATCGTGCTTGATTACGCCGGACGCAGCACCTATGAGACCTGCTATCGCGCCAGCGCCATCTTTGGGCTGAGCGACGCCGTGTTGGTGACGCAAGACTATCACCTTGACCGCGCCGTTTTCACCTGCGGCGTTCTGGGTGTGGACGCGGTGGGCTATGCTGCCGACCAACGCGGCTACCGGGGCATGACGTGGTTCCAGGTGCGCGAGATTGGCGCGACGCTAAACGCCTTCTGGGAGTTGTTCATCACCCGTCCGGCGCCAGTATTGGGGGAGCCGGTGTCTATCGAGTGAGGTGATGCATGAAACTGAGGCGACCGCTGCCGCCAATATCTGGAGCCAAATGGGCCGTGCTCATCGCTGTGGCAAGTATGCTCGGGTTTCTGGTGCTCAATCCGTTCGGGCCGCTGCTGTTCGGTGGGATCTCCGAACCGCAGACCCATGCTGTGGCCGCGTATTGGCTGGCGGTTGCGGCCTATGCGGCGTTCATCATCGTGTTGGCTTGCCTTGCCAGGCGCACATGGGCCAAGCTGGTGCTTGGCGGCGTGCTTGTCCTGGCCGGCATTCGCGTGTTTGCCATCTTTCAATACCAGCCAGGGCGGTCGCCTGCCCCCGGCGTGCAGCGCCTGTGGTTGACCCAACCGAACGTGTTCGAAAGCGCGCTGTTGGCAAGTCAGGATTTCATGGATATCAGCCCTCGAAAGTATCAACTGCTTGGCTGGACGGCTGATGGCAGCCTGTTTTTCAGGGAGATGTACCGCTCAAGCAATCCGGCCGTATTGGCGTTTATGCCAGGGGTGGATCGGGCGCCCCGCCAGGTTAACGCAGTGCCCACTAAATTTGTTGCAGCCGCATGCAGTCCCGGCCCACTTCGAACGCTAGTCACCATTCCCATGGGCTACGGCCATGATGGCGAACGGTTCGACCTCTTGTACTTGTACACGAAGGCGACACTGCCCGGTCCTGACTGCCGGTCGGTCGCCGTGGTATCGGAGGCTGTGTATGGGCCGCAGGATGTGCTGATTTTCCGCGCAGCCGAGTGACAAGAAGCGTCTGCTACACTCTTGCCCCGCAACATATGAGCAGTGATTCTTCTCGCTATACCCGCGACGCGGCTTGGGCCATCGTCACGGACTGGACGACCGACCCCGCCCTGATCCGCCACATGCTATCTGTTGAAACGGCCATGCGCGCCTACGCGCCGCGCTACGGCGGTGACCCGGAGACGTGGGGCACCCTCGGCCTGATCCACGACTTTGACTATCAAAAGCATCCCAACCTCGACGGCCAGGGTCATCCGAACACTGGCATCGCCTTCCTGCGCGAGCAGGGTTGGCCGGAGGAGATCACGCACGGCATCGCCGCCCACGCGCCGGAACTGACCGGCGTGCACCCCGCGAATGACATGGAGAAGGTGCTGGTTGCGGTGGACGAGCTGACCGGTTTTGTCGCCGCTGTGGCGTTCGTGCGGCCCAGCAAGAACGTGGCCGACGTGCAGGTGTCCTCGATCAAGAAAAAGTGGAAGGAGAAAGCGTTCGCTGCCGGCGTGCACCGCGACGAGATCGAAAAGGCCGCGGCCGACCTGGGTGTGCCACTGGATGAACACATCGCCCTTGTGCTCAAGGCGATGCAGGACAACGCGGCTGCACTTGGCCTGGACGGTGTGAGGTAATTGAGTAATCCCGCCAAATCGCCTTATAAGCGCTGCCCCTCGTGCGGCTCTCGCGTGGATGAGACCGAAGCAGTGTGCGATGTGTGCGGCCACGAGTTCGGCACCACGCAGGCCATCCCGCCAGTAAAGCCGCCATCGTCAATGCCGACGGCAGCGCCAGCGCCAGCCGCCGCGCCTGATGTGGTTGAAAGCGATGACTCGGCCGAAGGTCAACCACAGGCCGAACCGATGGCAACGCCCCGACAAGCAAGGGTTCGGGCCGCATCTGGTTTGCCGTGGGGTGTGATCGGCGTTGCAGGTGTAATCCTCGCGCTGATCGCGGCTGCTCTTGTGTTGACGCCGCGCGGGTTGAACCAGAACTCAGACCAGCCGACGATCCAGGTCATCATCAACGATCCTGGGCTTGCGGGAACGCCGTTGGCTGAGGTGACAGCAGCAGACACGACTCAAACGCCGCCCACGGCCACTGCCGTGCCGGCTGACATAGCACCGACGATCACTTCCATTCCTTCGCCAACGCCGATCCCACCCACCGAATACACCATTCGCGGCGGCGACACCTGCGGCGGCATCGCCAGCCGCTTCGGCGTGTCGTTGCAGGATTTCACTGCGCTCAACCAACTCAACCCAGACGACTGCCTCATCCGCCTGGGCGACAAAGTCCTCATCCCCGCGCCGACGCCGACGGCTGGGCCAACCGTCACGATTGACCCCAACGTGACGCAAGCGCCGGCCGAGACACCTGGCGTAACGGCGACGTTGCCGCCGGAGATCGTCTACGTCGTCAGAGGCGGCGACACCTGCGGCGAGATCGCGAACAAGTTCAACATCACGGTGGACTTGATCATCCAGCAGAACAACCTGGACGCGAACTGTTTGATTGGCCTGAACCAGGTGCTGACGATTACCTTTGCCACACCCACGCCGGCCGCGAGCGTGACGCCGTTCATCCTGCAAACGCCTACACCGCGCGCCGGGTATGAGGCACCCATCGTGACCGCGCCGCAAGATGGGGCGACGATCAGCGAGACGCAAGAGATCGTCACATTGCAATGGCTGACGGTTGGGTTGCTGAAGCCCGATGAGTGGTATGTGGTGCAGGTGCAGCCCTCGGGCGCGATCACTGTGCCGGTGTTTGAGACGAAAGCCACGTCGCTCAAGCTGACGCAGGACATATTGGGCGAGCAGTTTGAGAGCGAAATCGCGTGGTGGGTGCAGGTCAAACGCAGCAGCACTGATGCCGTCGGCGCGCGCATTTATGCCGACCTCAGCCAACCTAGCCCCGTGCGGCGCTTTGTCTGGCGTAGGCCGATTGACACACCCACGCCTACGCCAATCCCATAGTCTCAGTCCTTGAAAACATCGGCTCGCGCTTGCCGTGTCCGCCCACCGATAAATCGGCGGGCTACAAAACAGCCCCGGCTGAAGCCGGTTTTGAGTCCCAAGCTTGGGACTCTGCTCTGTAGCACGGCCATCTTATGGCCGTGTGAACGCGGCAAACGGCGAAATTTTCAACTACTGAGTCTGGTTAACTACTGCCTTTCGCGTGGCGTATGGTGCCGTGTGTGATAACTTTGGCTGCACATGATTGACAGCCCTCTTGTCTCAACTGATTGGCTTGCAGCGCATCTGGAGGATGTGAACCTGCGCATCGTGGACATCCGCGGCCACGTCGCCCCGCCGACTGACCTGCTGCCGCATTACTACAACCACCGCGACGATTACATCAAGAGCCATATCCCGGGCGCGGTCTTCATTGACTGGGTGCACGAGATCACTGACCCGGCCAGCGGGCATCACGCCAAGATCGCGCCGCCAGAGCGCTTTGCTGAGGTGATGAGCCGGAACGGCATCGGGCCAGATACGCTGGTCGTGGCCTACGACGATGCCCAAGGTCTGTTTGCCGCGCGGTTGTGGTGGAGCCTGAACTATTACGGCCACGCCAACGTGATGATCCTGGATGGCGGGTGGAACAAGTGGCTGGCTGAGGGCCGCCCAGTCATGGCCGACGTGCCAGAGGTAGGGCGGGCGACGTTCGTCTCTCGGCCGCAACCTGAATGGATTCGGACTGCGGAGCAGGTGCAATCGTTGCTTGGCGCGGGCGTGCTGCTCGTGGACGCGCGTTCGGCAGCGGAATATGCCGGTCAGGCGACGCGCGCCGCGCGGGCAGGTCACATCCCCGGTGCGATTAACGTGCCCCGCACGACGTTGGCTGCACCCGACGGCACGCTGCTATCGCCAGAGCAATTGCGCGAAAAGTTTGCTGAAGCCGGGATGGCCGACCCAACGGCCGAGGTGGTGACGTATTGCAATGCCGGCGTCTCGGCCAGCTTCGATTTGCTGGCGCTTCGCATCGCCGGTTTCACCCATGTGGCCAACTACGATGGCTCGTGGAAAGAATGGGGCAACGACGACAGCAAACCGATCGAGTGACGTCTGACGCCCGCGCTCACTTACTTGAGCTGGCTGCGCCGCGCGCGCAAGCCAACTGCGATCAGCCCGACGCCGATGGCCAACACGACTGCGCCCGCAATGGCCTAGATCACATCCGCAGAGCCCTGGCCACGCGCCCGCGCAAGCCACGCAGACGTTCGACCGGCTCGTTGGCGAAGACAAAGCGGATGTAATCGTCGGTCCGGGACGTGCCCCAGTTCACCATGGCCGTCGCGGCGATCTCGCCCTGCGTCAACAACGCCTTCGACGCATCGCGGCTGCTAAAGCCGAGTTGGCGCACATCGAGCAGCAGCGACCAACCGCCGTTGGGTTTGATGACCGGCAGGCCAGCCAACTCTTCCAGGATCACATCGCGGCGGCGCTGCCATTCAGCCACGCTGACTGCGATGCCATCATCAGCCGCATCAATGGCTGCGGCGGCGCCGGGCATGCCGATGCCGACCTGGCACACCACGTTGGAGATGCTCACCCGGCTGATGTCGGGCACGATATGGCTTGGCCCAACCACCCAGCCCACGCGCCAGCCGATCATGCGGTATTCCTTTGAAACCGACCCAACCGTGATGGTGCGTTCGCGCATGCCCGGCAGCGATGCGGGATGAATGTGTTTGTAGCCGTCGTAGAGGATGCGCTCCATCGCAGCATCGTAGATCAGCCAACAGTCGTTGGCCCGGCAGACGTTGGCGATAGCGTCCCATTCGTCGCGGGTGAAAGTGGCCCCGGTCGGCATGGATGGCGACATCGTCAGCACGGCTTTCACTTTGGATGTATTCATCCTATGCAGCGCGCCGAGGTCAAGCCGCCATTCGCCGCTGCTCGGGTCTAGCGGCGCGAAGACAGGCACACCGCCGGCCAGCCGCACGCGGTTGATCAGACCGACGTAGATCGGATCGGTCATCAGCACCTCGTCGCCCGGCTCAAGCACAGCCAGCAGCGTGTTCAGGATGCCGCTCAGCCCACCGGTGGTGACGATGCACTCGGTCTTCCAATCGTAGTGATTGCCACTCAGCCGGCCGACGAGGTTGGCCGCGACTTGGCGTGTGCGATCCAACCCCAGGAACGGCAGGTAGCTATTCGCATCATCGTCGGTGATTGATCTCAGCGTCGCCTCGATTGCAGCCGCTGGTGGGCGCAGGTCGGTGTCGAGATTTTCGAGCCGCAGGATGGTAGCGCTGTCGCGCGACGCGGCGTCGGCCAGGTCGCCCATGTCTTCGACGCCAATCTTGGTGATGTGTTGTAGTCGGGTGACGGACATTGTGGATTCTTACAAATCACCTTTGGCGTCGGATAAAGTCAATCATCAGGCATGATGATTCTTGCTTCGGCTCCAATCTGTTGCAGCAAATAAAGCAAACCGCCACCATCTATGAGTTCTAGGGGTTTGTCTTTTGAAAAATCGTATGCATCGGTTCCATATCCACTCGTAGTCACAAGAATGCCCTTGCTTGCACCTTCATGTTGCATAGTGCCATATAGATCGCGCACTGCCGAAACGCCGACTGTGTTTTTGTACCGCTTTGCTTGAATAACTACCTTCCCACCAATCACTGGCCTCGTATCAAATGCGATTGCATCAACTCCACCGTCGCGCGACGCCTGTGTGAGTTTTGTATCTAGACCTAATGCATTAAACAGATTGCTGACTAGATTCTCAAATTCTGTTGGATTAAGTTCCATCAAATTTGGACGACTTTCAAGGGCGCTGAGCAAATCTGATTGCTCTACAAATCGTCTGTCAACCATATCAAATTCAACGACTGGCCTGACTGCCTGACGTTCGTCAGGTCTTGCAGAGACTCTTGCGCCTAGGTTGCGTAGACACGCCTGCTTATCAATACGCGCTAGATTGATTTCTGCAAAGCTAGGTTTTGTTGCTCTTGCTGAGATGACGTATGGATGGATATCCTTTCCGGTTGCTGGATCGACAGATGAAATGCAACCGTTGAACACAACACTGTCTATGTGATTGCCTTGATCTGATTCGAAGATTTCGTGAATCGTTCGCAAAGCGACACTTGCGACAACGTCCCGATATAAATCTTTGACGAATTGTGGCTTTCTGGGCTTGCCGACAATTTCATCTTTCTTCTTTTCGTACGTGTACTCGAGAACTTGAGGCACAATCTCTACTGTTGGAAGCTCATAGTCAACTATGGCTTCTCTCGTGGATCGACTATAGGTGACCCTGAATTCTTCAGGGAATCCCTCGGGATAATCAGACCGTTCCAAGACCATGGTTAGGTATGTGATTACAGCACCTTCGTCGCCTTCACCGTAGTCCTGTTTGAGTTGATCAACTTCAGTATTCCTTTGTAGCTTTTTTAGCTCAAAGGCAAGGCGATCATTCTCATATTCGTGGGACAACTGGTCCAACTTTGATAATCGCTCTTGCTCAACTGCCTCCCAAATGCGGAGGGCTTCTTGATAACGCATCTCTGCTGAAGCTAATTCCTTCTCATATCGGGACTTCATTCCAAGCGTTCTTTCAAGCAGTCCGGGTTGTTTAACTTGGGATAGGAATGCAGTCTTGTCTGGTTTTAGGCTTGGATTTGATATTTCAGCTGGAAAGTTTGCGGCGGGATACTCGTCAGCTATTCGCAGTGATTCAAAGTTGATATTGTCGTCTACGCTTAGTGTAAATTTCAGAATGTTTTGAAGATCTTCGATGTATTGCTGGAGTGCGTCGCTGGCGTCTTGAGCCTCTTCTTCTCGATCCGCAAGATATTGATTGCGTTCTTCAATCTCTAATCGCCTTTGTTCTTGTTCGTATTCTTTCTGCTGTTGTTTCACAAGCCTTTCTTGTTCTCTTCTTTCACGCTCCGACTTGATGGCAACGTTTCTTGCCTGTCTCTCTTGCTCCTTTTGATTCGCAATTTCTAATCTGGCTACTTGAAATGCGAATACTTGGCGGCGTCGTCTTTCACGCTCTATTGCGCGTTCTTGAGCAACTCGTTCGCGCTGTCTTCGCCGTTGGTCTGCCTCTGCTCTTCGCTGAGCGCGTGCAGCATCCCGTGCGGCCTTGCGCATGATGCCGATGAATCCTTTTGCCATGACTTCCCCTCGTGAGCCAAGTTTGTATGAACTGGCTGAATTAGACAAACAAGCGACCAGCAACCAGTAAATCTGCCTGTTTTGCAAACGAGGGAATGAGCTCGGACGATATATGGGTTTGAAGACCAGCTAGCGGTCCGCCCCCAACTGCTCGACCGATGCGTAGCCGTTGGGGTAGGTGCGGTTCTTCATCCGTGTCAACAGGCGCGGCGACTTGCGGCCGGGCAGCGCCCGCATGGCGTGCCCGCGCAGCTTGAGCGCCCCCTCGACCATGCGCCGCATCCATGTGGGGGGGATGGGCAACCCGACCGCGTTCAACAGCCGGTCGTCAATCAGCGCGTGCACAAATGGCGCGCCGAGCGGCCATAGCGGCTTGGGCAGCACCCAGCTCAGCATCAGGTTGCGCGTTACGGTAGCCAACGCGTTGTTGCCGGGTGAGTAGCGGAAGTTGGCGCGCTCATACTCCCGGTTGAACTGCTCGAATGCCTCATACGCTGGCGGGATGTCCTGGATGTTCATGCGCCGGCCGACTTCGCGCCAGAAGTAATACGACGACTCCTTCTCGTTTGTCATCAGCTTGCGCCAGCCAAAGCGGGCGTTCCAACGGATTGGCTCGTAGATGAAGGTGCTCAGCGTGTAGAGATATTCGTCGTTGGGGATGGGGTAGCGGCCGTGCTGCTGATTCATCCGGCGCAGGGCGGCCAAGCCGCGCTCGCTGTCGTAGCCGTGTTCCAGGATCTCGCTCAAGATGAGCACCGTGTCGTCGTAGCGCTTCTGCGTGCGCTTGATAAATTCGCCGGTGCTGACCAGCAACGGCGTGCCCTTGGCCACGCCAAACACGCGAAACAGTGCGAACTCCAGTGAGCGGGTCGTGTCCCAGGGGAACTCGTAGCAGGTGGTGAGATAAGCGATCTCTTGGCAGTCTTTCTCGGCGTCGAGCGTTGCAATGGCGTCGCGCAGCGCGTAGCGCGACCGGAGGCGGGGCAGTGTCAGTTGCATGGCGCCATCCTATGCGGGCGAGTGCTCACGAAACAGATCGAAAGTTGCCCAAATGTTGATGCAGATTCAAATCGGCGTGGCGGGATAACCCTCGCGCGAGCGCAGTGCGTCTTGAATTGCCTGCATCGCCGCCAGTGCGAGGTGCTCTTGCCACGGTCGCGCCACCACCTGCACGCCGACCGGCAACCCGGCGCTGTTCTTGTCAACCTTGCGCGCGGCTGCGCCGACCACACCCGACAATGTGCGCTGGGTTGTTGTTTCGTCTGGGCGCACGCGCGTGACTGGCACGACACCGGCCGGGTAGCCGGTGAAGTTCCACAGGCTGGTGTATGCCCCGCCGCCGGCGAGGTAGGTGCTTTCGCCGTGAGGGTAAGCGGGCAGGGCACACGGCGGGCACACGATCACATCCAGCGGCCCGCCTTCGGCCTGATCGAGCGATGTTTGAAGCATGTGCACATAGTCTTGGCGGTCTTGGATGAGTTCAGGCAGGTCCGCCGAGGTGTAGCCAAAGTTGCCGATCTGCTCGGCCAACGCTTGCTGCCCCAAATTCTTGAGCAAGCCGTGAACCGCGCCGATGGTGCGGCGCGAGCGCTGTGCCACGAACAGCAGCGCCGCGATTTGTGGGACAGGCTGGTCGCGGCCGATGATGTTGCGCACGGCGGCGGCTTGGTTCAACGTCAGCAGCCGCACGAAGCAGTCAAGCGCGCGTCTCACATCCGGTGGTTGCCAGGGCGTGCAGCTTGCCCCGCGCCCACGCAGCACTGCCACTGCTTCGTGGACGGCGCGCAGGACGGACGGCGAGGGTGCGAAAATGCCGTCGTCGGTGAAGTAGCCGACGCGCAGCGTTGCTACATCCACAGTGCTCACATCTGGCATCGGGCGTCCCCTGTCCAACACCTGCATCATCAACGCAAGGTCCACTACGTCGCGCGCCATCGGCCCGGCCACCGAGACGATGGGCAGGCCGGGCGGCAGGAAGCGCGAATAGCTGTGGTCATACGTCCGTTCAGCCGTCGGCTTCAGGCTGGCGACGCCACAGAAGTGCGCGGGCAGGCGCAAACTGCCGGCTACGTCGCTGCCCAGGCCAACCGGCGAACCGCCCGCCGCGATGATGGCGGCCTGCCCGCCGCTGCTGCCGCCGCAGGTGCGCTCCAAGTTCCACGGGTTGCGCGTGCGGCCGTAAACAGCGTTGTCGCTTTCGTTGTAGATGCAAGCCTGTGGCAGGTTGGTCTTGCCGAGGATGATCGCGCCGGCCGAGCGCATTGCCTGCACGTAGCTGTCGTCCGCCGCGGCGATGTCGTTCTTGCGCGAGGGTGTGCCGAGCGTGGCGGGTGTGCCTGCCAGGTCGAAGCACTCCTTGATCGTGATGGGCACGCCGTGCAGCGGGCCGATCGGTTCACCTCGGGCGCGCATGGCGTCGGCAGCCTGGGCCTCGCGCCGCGCCTCGTTGTAGCGTTTGACTACCACGGCATTGATGGCCGGGTTGACCTGTTCGATGCGCGCGATGTGGGCTTCGACAGCCGTGGCCGCTGACACATCGCCCTGGGCAATTCGTCGAGCAAGGTGCGCAGCCGACAGTTCAGTGAGCGCGGTGGGCGCGGCCATGGGTCAAAATAATGCGCCAGATGGCCGCGCCGCGCAATCGCTGTTCAATCGGAAAAACACACAGCCCCGGCTCTCTTACATGAGCCGGGGCTGGTTCTGGTTAACGCTCACGCGTTTAGCGTCAAATGTTGAAGGCGAGTTTGATCCCGATGATGACGACCGCAACAAATAGCGATCCAATCAGGCCCAACCGAAGGCTGGATAGCCCATTGCGGGCTTCATCGGTGATCGGCAGCTTCTCTTCGATCTCGGCGGCGCGATTCGCCAGCAAGTATTGCTGGGCATTCGAACGAGTTGGCGTATTCAGCATGGCAGTCCTCCCTCTGTTTGTCTAATACGGATGATCGGCGTTGATACATTAGTCGCACGCCAACCAAAATCCAGCACACCATGCCACGATGTATCTTCTGCGCCTGTAGGACGTTACGATAAAAGTCTGAGAGCGAAGCACCCACCGAGTGAAGAGCACTATGAGAGCGTTGATGCCAATGATTGCAATAAAACAAAATACTTTGGTTGGTCAGCTGCTCAAATCCTGCCAGCCCACGCGCGTCGTCCAGGCGTCAGGCGCGATCGCCTGCGACTGATAGACTGCGCGCATGGACAACACTGCCCTCAGCTTTAATGGCCCATGGATCGGCGAAACGATGGGCTACGACAGCCCGGCCCACATATGGGAAATCGAGGTGACGGGCCACATGTTGCGCATACGCACGCGTTGGGAGGGCCATGCACATCAGACCGATATGCCCGCGCGGCCTGTTACTGGGGAATCAGCCTTTATTCTCGGCGGTGACGACGGCGACGATGACGAAGATGTGGTCAAAGCCGTGCTGATTGACCCGCAGCACTTCGTCATTCTTGACTGGGACACAAACGACACGCGCGGCGGCACAGGCCCTGCCTACGATGTGGTGTTCTCACGGCCCGGCGTGGCCGAACTGTCTGCACAGGCGGCCTACAAACTTTTCCTCACGCAGTTATCTCGCTGACCTTTACCGGCCGGCCCTCACGCCAACTCTTCGTCGCGGCCAACGCCAGGCGCAGCGTCTCCAGCGCGTCTTCTGGCCCAGGGCTGGGCGTGCGGCCCTCGCGCAGCGCGGCGAAGAATGCCTCCAGTTCCAGGCGATACGCCGACTCGAACCGGTCGGGGAAGCTCTCGAAGTGATCGCCCTCGTAACCGAAGGCGCGCGAGAACGTGAGCGGCGTCTTTTGCGCCGCCTCGACCACGATCTTGCCAACAGCGCCGGCCACTTCGGTACGGATGTCGTAGCCCCAGGCGCTATGGCGCGCCGTCTCGATTACGCCCAGTGCGCCGTTGACGAAGCGCAGCATGGCCACGGCGGTATCGCAGTCATCAGCCTGGGCAAAGCGCGCATCGGCCAGCACGCCGCCCCAGGCATGTACTTCCTCCACCTCGCCCACCAGGAAGCGCGCCAAGTCCGGGTCGTGCACGGCCATATCCAGGAAGATGCCGCCGCTGGTCTTTAGAAATTCAAGCGACGGCGGGTAAGTGTCGCGGCTGAGGGCGCGAAAGGTCTCGATGCGGCCCAACTCACCAGCGTCAATGCGCTGCTTGGCCGCCACGTAACCCGGATCGAACCGGCGCATAAACCCAAGTTGGGCAGGCACGCCTGCCGCCTTCACCACATCCACCACGCGCTGGGTTTCGGCCAGATCAAGCGCAATTGGCTTCTCGCACCAGATGGCTTTGCCAGCGCGAGCGGCTTGCTCAATCAGCGCGGCATGCGTGCTGGTGGGTGTGGCGATGACGACGGCGTCAATGGCCGGGTCGCTGATGGCATCGCCAATATCGCTCGTGGCGCGCTCGGCGCGGCTGAATTGCCTGCCGCGCTCAGCTGCGTTTGCGGAAGGGTCTGCGACCACGACGACCTGAACGCCGGGGATGCCACCCAGGTTGCGCAGGTGCGTCATGCCCATGCGGCCTGCGCCGATGAAAGCGACGCGAATCAAGTCAGCCATGTTGCCACGCCGATGGTGTCACTTCTCTTGCAAGGCAAGGCGCAGGCCCAAGCCGATGAACGTTGCCCCCGACACCCAGCGCAGCGCGCCCATCGCCCGCGACGAGCGCGTGAGCCAGTGGCGCGCCGTCCCGGCCAACAGGCCCCAGGCGCTATCGGTGATGAAGGCGAGCGCGGCGAAGGCCAGCCCAAGCGTGAGCATCTGAAGCATTGGGTCGCCGCCGCCGGGCTGGACAAACTGCGGCAGAAAGGCGGCGAAGAAGATGGCCAGTTTGGGATTGGTGAGCGTAGTCAAGAAGCCCTGCGAAATCAATTGCCGGGCTGTGGCTGCGTCGGCGGGCGACTCGAAGCGATAAGCCGACTTGTCCCGCAGCGCGCGAACGCCCAGATAGACCAGATAGGCCGCGCCGCTCCACTTGATGACCTCGAACAGGGCGGGCACGCTTTGCAGGATGGCGCTCAGGCCCAGCACCACCAGCAACGTGACGCACATCACGGCCAGCAGATTGCCGATGACGACGAGCAGCGCGGCCTTGCGCCCAAGCGAAACACCGCGCGTGATGACGAAGATCACGGTCGGTCCGGGGACGATGAGCAAGCCGATGCAGGCCAGAAGATAAGCGGACGTGATCATGGTGCTGCGATTCTATGAGGGTTGCGCCACTTTCACTGGTCGGCGCTCCTGCCAGCTCGTTTGGGCGGCCATTGCCACCACCATCGCCATCTTGCCATCCTGTCCGCTCACTTGCGCAGGCGTGCCTTGCAGGACGACATCCACGAACGCCTCGATTTCTGCGACGTAGCTTTCGATATAGCGCTGCATGAAGAAGTTGAGCGGCAGGTCGCGCCGAATCGAATCGCCTGTGCTGAGCATGGCGTTGTTGGGGAAGTTGTTTTCGGTTTGGATCGCACCCTTGCTGCCGAAGACTTCCACGCGTTGGTCATAGCCGTAGACCGCCTTGCGGCTGTTGTCAATCGTGCCGATGGCGCCGTTGGCGAAGCGCAGCAGCGTCACGGCTGTGTCCACGTCGCCCGCCTCGCCGATGGTGGGTTCGACCATCACGCCGGCCTGCGCATATACCTCCTCGATCTCGCTGCCGATGAGGTAACGCGCCATGTCAAAATCGTGAATTGCCATGTCGAGGAACAGGCCGCCGCTGATCTTGACGTAGGCCAGGGGCGGCGGCGCGGGGTCGCGGCTGACGATGTGCAGGATGTGCGGCGCGCCGATCTGACCTTCGGCGATGGCCGTTCGCACGCGCCGAAAGTTGGCGTCGAAGCGGCGGTTGAAGCCGACTTGAAAAGTCACTCCCGCGCCGGCGACGGCTGCCAACGCGCGATCAATGTCGGGCAGGTTCAGCGCGATGGGCTTCTCGCAGAAGATGTGTTTGCCGGCGCGCGCGGCCGCTTCGATCAACATGGCGTGCGTGTCGGTGGCGGTGCAGATCAGCACCGCGTCAATGCCGGGGTCGGCCAGCACCTCGCGCCAGTCGGCCGTGACCTTGGGCGCGTTTGTGCGCGCGGCCAACGCTTGCGCCGCGTCGAAGTTGATGTCGGTCACGCTGATGAGCGCGGCTTGTGGCAGGCGAAAGGCGATGTTGGCGGCGTGCACCTGGCCGATGCGGCCCGCGCCGATCAGCCCGATGCGGAGAATGGTGTTCATGTTCAATTGTGGCAATTGCTTTAACGCTGGCGCCCCGAGCATTTCGAGCGGAATCCCAGCCCAGCAACGCTGGGTGTGGGATGGAGTCGAGAAATGCGACGCCCTAGCTGGTGAGTCGCTCTCTCGACTTCGCGCTGCGGCACTGCGTGCCTTGCGCTCCGCTCGAGATGCTTCAGTTCACAAACGCATCGGTCGTTAAATCCCAATCCCTCGCAAATATTCGCGATTGCGCCGGGCGCTCTCCTTCGGCGCGCCCATGCCCGGCAGCACGTCCTGCTCGACCGTGACGAAGCCGTCATAGCCGCGTTTGTTCAGCCACGCCGCCACGCGCTTGAACGGCACGCAGCCCTGACCCAACTCGCAGAACACGCCGTGCGCGACCGATGTCTGATAGTCCCAACCCTCCTCCCGCGCCCGCCGCGCCACCTCTGGCGCGCAATCTTTCAAGTGCACGTACCAGATGCGCGGGCCAAATAGCTCTAGCGCGCGCATCACGCCATCGCCATCCGGCTGGCTGCTGCCAAAGGCGAAGTGGCCGGTGTCAAAGACCAAGCCGACCAGATCAGGATCAGTCAGGATAAGCAGGCGAATGATCTCGTCCTGCGTCTCGACGAAGCCGGCGCAGTGATGGTGAAAAACGCAGCGCAGGCCGGTGCGCGTCCGCACGGCGCGCGCCACGCGATTCACACCTTCAGCAAAATCCCGCCACTCGGTATCACTCAGGCCCATCTCCGGCCTCACGCGCCCGGCGTGTGTCGTGCGAATGGGGTCGCGGCCGTTGTCGTCGGCCAACACCAGAAAGGGCGCAACTGGCGCGGATGGCTCGCCCGCCACCAACGCCAGCAGCCGCGCGATCTTCACGGCGCGCGCCTCGCCATCGGCATGGCAGTCGGGGTCACGGAAGTTGACCGGCACGAACGCGCCGGTCATGGTCAAATTTCGCTTGACCAATTCTTGCCGCAGCACAGCCGGGTCGGTGGGCATGAAGCCCCAATCACCCAGTTCGCTGCCGGTGTAGCCGGTCTCGGCCAACTCGTCCAGCATCTGGGCAAAGGTGATCTTGTTCTCGCCCAGCCCTTCGAACTCTAAGGTGCCCCACGAGCAGGGGCCGTTACCGATGTGAATCATCTCAATTTGCGATTTACGATTTTGGATTGCCGATTCAATCGAAAATCGTAAATCTGAAATCGTCAATCAAAAAAGCCTCTCCTGCGCGCGATGGACTTCCCACTCGCGGCGCGCAGCCTGCACGGCCGGCATCTCGCTCACCTCGGCCACCGGCACGTCCCACCAACTATCGTAGCCCGGCACGCCGGCGTAGCGATCTACTTCCACATAGACCACCGTCGTGACGTCGGTCTTCTTGGCCGCAAGGTAGGCCTGCACGAACTCATCGTAGGTGCGCGCCTTGAACACGGTCGCGCCCAGGCTTTGGGCGTTGGCGGCCAGGTCCACCGGCAGCGCCTCGACGTCATCCTGCATCTCATCGCCGGGCAGCACGCCATTCACCGGATACACATAGCGCGTGCCGAAGCCCTCTTGCCCCAGCGAGCGGCTGAGCCCGCCGATGCTCTTGTAACCGCTGTTATCCACCAGCACGATGATGAGTTTTTGACGATCCTGAATCGAGGTCACGATTTCCTGGCCGAGCATGAGATAGCTGCCGTCGCCGACCATCACCGTCACCTCGCGCTCCGGCGCGGCCATCTTCACGCCCAGCCCACCGGCGATCTCGTAGCCCATCGTGCTAAAGCCATATTCGAGGTGATAGTTCTTTGGGTTGCGCGCGCGCCACAGCTTGTGCAGGTCGCCTGGCATGCTCCCGGCTGCGTTGATCATCACGCCGTCTGGGTCGCTCAACTCGTTGACCGCGCCGATGATCTCGCCCTGGCTGGGCAGCGGCGCATTGCGCAGGTCATAGATGCGCTGCACCTCGACTTCCCACTCGTCACACAGTCCCTGCGCCTCGGCACGATAGTCGTCGCTGGCGCGCCAACCCTCCAGCATGGGCAACAGCTCCTCCAGCGTCGCGCGCGCATCGCCGATCAGCGGAATGGCGGCGTGCTTGTGCGCGTCGAAGCCGGTCACGTTGATGTTGATGAACTGCACGTCCGGGTTCTGGAAAGCCGTCTTGCTCATCGTGGTGAAGTCGCTATAGCGCGTGCCGATGCCGATGACCAAATCGGCGTCGCGGGCGATGCGGTTGGCGGCGAAGTTGCCGGTCACGCCGACCGCGCCCAGGCACAGCGGGTCGTCATACAGCAGGCTGCCCTTGCCAGCCATCGTCTCGCCAACCGGGATCTGCGTCGCCTCGACGAACGCCTTCAATGCAGCAGTCGCGTCGCTGTAGATCACGCCGCCGCCAGCGACGATCATCGGCCGCTGGCTGGCCTTGATTGCCGCAGCCGTTCGCTCAAGCGATTGCCGATCCGGCCGATTGCGTGGGATGTGCCATGTGCGCTCGCGGAAGAAGTCGGCTGGATAGTCATGTGCCTCGGTCTGCACGTCCTGCGGCAGGGCCAGCGTGACGGCGCCGGTTTCGGCCGGGCTGGTCAGGGCACGCAGGGCCTCGGGCAGCGCGGTCAACAGTTGGTCGGGCCGGTTGATGCGATCCCAATACCTGCTGACTGGCTTGAAGCAGTCGTTGACCGACACATCCTGCGATTCCTCACTCTCCAGTTGTTGCAACACCGGTGCGACGTTGCGGCGGGCGAAGATGTCTCCTGGCAGCAACAGCACCGGCAGCCGGTTGACCGTTGCCACCGCCGCGCCGGTCACCATGTTCAGCGCGCCAGGGCCGATGGAACTGGTGCAGACCAGCGTTTGTAAGCGGTTCTTTTGCTTGGCGTAGGCGACGGCTGCGTGCACCATGGCCTGCTCGTTGCGCGATTGGTAGTAACGAAAATCGAGGTTCTGTTGCAGCGCTTGCGCCACGCCGGCGATGTTGCCGTGGCCGAAGATGCCGAAGCAGCCGGCGAAAAACTTCTGCGTCGCGCCGTCGCGCTCTGTGTATTGCGCTTTCACGAACTTGATCAGCGCTTGCGCCATCGTCAGCCGAATTGTGCTCTTCATGAAGCTGCCTCAATTTGTCATTCCGAGCGGAGCGTGGAATCTCCGGTGCGGGTGAGTAGAGATTCCTTACTTCGTTCCGAATGACAGGCTTACTACCATTCTCCGGCGTACTCAACGCTGAACGGCAGCACATGCGCCTTGTGATAGGCGTAGTGCAATTCGTTCATCTGGCGGATGTGCAGGTGATCATGCGCCAGCCACGCGGCCAGCAGGTCGCCAGCGCGGATGACGCCCCACGGCGCTTGCGCCTCGACATCCCAATTTGCATCCTTGAGTGTCGCCAGCCACTCCAGCGACTTGGCGCGCTCGTCCAACCAGGCGTGCAACATCTCGCGCGGGTCGCGATTGCGATACTCGCGGCTAATCACCCAGCCTTGCGGGTCAATCGGCGGCCATGCTTCGCCCGGCTTGTGCAATGTGTAGTCAATCCGCTGGCGAAAATCCTCGCGCTCCTCGTCGTAGAGGTGGCAGATCACTTCGAGCAGTGACCACTGATCCTCGTCCGGCTTCCAGCGCGCCTGTGTGTCGCTGATGGCGCCGAGCAACGCCTCGATCGCTTTTGCGTTGGCGGCCATGCGGTTGGTGATGAATTCGAGTTCCATGTAAGTTTTCGATTGCCGATTGCCGATTGCCGATTGCCGCCGATAAATCGAAAATCGGCAATCTGAAATCGAAAATAGTCAAAGTCCGCCCCGCGCCTCCACAAACGCCATCGCCTCGTCCAGCGTCGGCATGAAGTTGGCGCAGCCGTGTTGGGTGACCAGGATCGCGCCGCAGGCGTTGGCCAGCCGGGCGCTCTTGTGCCAGCCCCAGCCGTTGACGTGCCCATACAAAAAGCCGGCCGCAAAGGCGTCGCCCGCGCCGAGGATGTTGACCACCTCGACCGGGAACGCGGCTGCGTCTATGGTCGTGCCGTCCTTGAGATACACACGCGAGCCATCCAGCCCGCGCTTGCGCACCAGCGCCTTTGGCCCATGATTCATGATTGATCGTATTGACATCTCGACATCGCCCTGTACGCGCGTGTCGCTCACTTGAGAATGGGTCACCGTCACGCGATCGTCTTGCACCAAGACAGCCGCGTTCAACTCGTCATCCGTGCCGATGACGATATCAACATGCTCCAGCGACGAGCGAATTGCCACGCCGAACGCGCGTGGGTCATGCCATTGGTCAGGGCGGAAGTCAATGTCCAAGACTACGTCGGCACCAAAATGTTTGGCCGCTCCGGCTGCAAACAATGTGGCGCTTCGGCATGGATCTTTGTATAGGTTCGTTCCCGCGAACTGAAAAACTTTCGTCTCGTTGATGGGCGAGCGCCATACGTCGTCAATCGTCAACTCCATGTCGGCGCAGTTGGCGCGGTAATACACCAATGGGAAACGATCAGGCGGCTCGATGCCGAGCAGCACCGCGCTGGTGCGGTGGCCGGGCTTGCGCGGGATGAACTTCGTCTCGACGCCTTCTTTGTTTAAGAAGTTCAGGATGAAGTCGCCCGGCAAATCGGCGCCGACTGCGGTGAGCAAGGCGCTGCGCAAGCCCAGCCGCTTGGCGCCGACGCTGATATTGGTCGGCGACCCGCCGACGTAGGCCGCGAACTTGGTGATGTCCACGAACGGCGCGCCGATGTCATCGCTATATAGGTCGAGACCAGAGCGGCCCATGTGGAGTGTGTCGAATGTTGGCATTTACGATTTCAGATTTACGATTTCAGATTTGCGATTTTCGATTGCAGAGAATCGTCAATCTGAAATCGTAAATTCAATAAAGTGGCAGCCTCGGATCCACGCCCTTGTAGCTGTATTTCACCCAGCCATAGCGCGGGTCGTCCTGATTGGCCAGGGATTGGGCGCTGCCGGCCAGCACGTTCAGGTAATACGCCGTGTAACCCGGCGCGCTGACCACCGGATGATAGCCCTCCGGGATGAGCACGGCACAGTTGTCCTCGGCGCGCACCAGCGCGTCGAAGCCGAGGCTGGCTTGCTGCAAGGACGAATCGGCATCGGTGTAGATGCGCTGATAGGCGTAGCCGTCCGGCTTGTCGAATTTGTAGAAATACACCTCTTCCAGGTCGGCCTCGATCAGGCTGCCGTCGGCGTCCTCGATGTGCATGTCGTGCTTGTGGGGCGGGTAGCTGCTCCAGTTGCCGCTGGGCGTGTAGACCTCGACCAGCACCAGGCGGTGCACTGGCGAGCCGGGCGGCAGCAAATCGTTGATCTGGCGGCTGGCGTTGTTGCCGCCGCGGATGCTGCGCTTGACTTGATCGGGCGTGATCAGCCACGGCGCGTGATCCTGATCGGTTGGGACCCAAGTTACGGCGAACTCGCCGCCTTCGTCGGCGATCACGCGGAATTCGGTGCGGCGCGGTAGATACAGCGCGTGCGCGCTGCCCTCGAAGACGCTGTTGCGCCCGCCAATGTCCGTCCACGCGCCGCGGTCGGAGTGCACGATGTAGCGGCCAGTGAGATTGACCAGCGCCAGCTCGTTCTCACCGGTGTTGAAGCGCCACTCAGCGTTGGTCGCCAGCCGGCGCGCTTGGAATGAGATGAAGTCCCATCCCGCCTGCTCTGGCGTGACCGAGACGATCACGTCTGAGTCGGGCGAGTTGGGACGGATGAGCAGATTGTCTGCGGTGTATTGCTTCATCGCGCGACGAAGGTAGCACTGCGCGGCGGGGTTGTCAAAAATGTAAAATCGAGCCCCATGGAAGCGCGCGAAACCCTACGCAAGATCTCCGCTTTGCCTCCTGAGGCACAGGCCATCGTATTGGACTTGCTCGAGACCTTGTCGAAACGCTATTCTGCCAAAGCGAAGGTCAAGCCAGGCAGTCAGATGAAGGGTCTACGCGCCGATCCCTTCATCGGCATGTGGCGTGACCACGAAGTATTGAACGACGCGAGCGCATATGTCCGCGACATCCGCCGAGGTGAATGGGAACGTCGGGTAAAGCGGCCATGATTGTTGATAGCGATGTCCTCATCAATGCATCACGCGAGCAGTCGGACGCGATTGACTTTTTGATTCGATCTGGCGAGTCGGAAATTCTGCGGGTCAGCGTCATCTCCTACCTTGAGTTGCAGGCAGGAGCGAGAAACAAGCAAGAACTTCGCCGCATCGAGAAGTTCTTGAATCGCTTTGAGTTGATCACCATTGATGAGGCGATCAGCCTTCGTTCGATATCGCTGATGCAGCAATATCGTCTGAGCCATGGTGTGACCCTGCCCGACGCGCTGATTGCAGCGACAGCACTTGAACGAACAGAACTGCTCGCAACAGGCAATAGCCGTGATTTCGCGTTTATTGAGGGTTTGACGCTCGCAGCCCTATAGACCGAGCATCATCTGACTGTTGATGACGATCAGCTCACGATAACGGCTCGTCATGCAGCCAAATAGTTCGGTTGTTGGATGGCTGCTTGATTGTGACATTGCGATCCACTGGCAGTGTGACGTTGACGACCGATACAGCGAAGGCCCCAATTGATGCTCCATTCGTCGGCTATCATCGGCGCATCTCATCCCGCAAGGAACTCCTCGGGATCACATCGTATCTGGAGTGGATGGAGATCGTCTATGCCTTCATGCTGACCGGCTTGAAGGCCATCTCTGTGCCGTGCGGCTTCACCGAAACGGGGATGCCGGTGGGCCTGCAGATCGTCGGTCGCAAGAACGACGACCTAGGCGTGCTGCAACTGGCCCACGCATTCGAGAAGGCCGCCCAGGTGCCACGCCCGCGCGTGCCGGCTTTGTAGCTGTACATCGCCGAAACTAGATCATGTGGCTGGAGACTACGAGAGTTGCTGCGAGGGACGAATTGTTGCGCGTGTGGAATGGCCGAAGTAGACTCTCATTACGTCCGCAATGGCATAGTACACCCAATTGGAACGTTATCTGGTTGTCGGCATAAGAAGGCTGGATGCAGAGCCGGCACAAAATATATGTTGTGTCTGGGTTGCGCTTGAGTCAATTAAATTCGGGAGGTTTAGCTTATGACCAGAGTGCCAGTATCTTCGTCGAACATAGCGTCTGTGGGTTACGACTCAGAAAATAAGATTCTCGAAATCGAGTTTGTAAACGGCAATATCAATACTTTGATGTGCCTGATAGTATTTATTCAGGCCTCATGAGTGCGCCATCATATGGGCAGTATCATGCTGCTTACATTAAGAGGGGTGGTTATAGATATCTCAAAATTGGATAAGTAGAAGATTCATCATGAAACTTATAGCCTTCAAAGCCGAACACTTCCGATGTTTGTTTACGACCGAATGGATACCATTTACTGAACTGTCAATCTTCACCGGTGAGAATGATGGAGGTAAAAGCTCGACTTTATATGCTTTGCAAATCTTTCTTGATTCCCGCAGCCAGCCTCAGGCAGATGACTACGCTTATTTGGACACATCTGCAGGCGCAAATATCGCTGATAGCCGAGAAGACGAAATCATTCTACAAGCAAAATTTGCGTTGCGAGACTCTGAATCTGCACTTCTCAAAAGCGTTTGGGACATTGATTCAAACGAAATAGTTGTTCGCAGGATTTTCAAGGTAGCTTCAGCCACGTCTCCATTTGAAATCGAAGCGCTATCCCATGCGGACAACGCATTTGCAACACCACTAGATGACTATACGGTCAAAGAACTGCAAGATGTAGCTAAACGATTCGAAATAAGTATCACTGGTGCGACACGTAAACAAGAATATGTTGACACAATCAGATCATGGTTGCGCTCACAAAGTAAGGTTTCGGCATTCGTGAAACTGCCAGACGGATTAGTAGCGGCATTGCCGCAAATTCAAATATTCTCATCTGAAACTGCGCTTGATCCTGAAAAGGAGATTCGCAAGACTTTATCTACCCAATTTCAAGCACTCATTGATTCGGATCGATATTCTGGAACGATTTCACAGATCAAAAAAGACATTGAAGCCGATTTGAACGTACAACTTGAGAAACTTGCCCCTTTTGTGAAGTGAGCCTGTGTCGATGTAGTGGACACAGAGATTAGTTTCCGCCCGCCGCCTCAAACTCTGCTGGGTTGCGGCTGCCCAGTGAAGTGTGGATACGTTGACGATTGTAGAAGATCTCGATGTAGAT